>ERZ780135.6-NODE-6-length-272303-cov-3.256799_pt1 | contig 272303 bp, 298 predicted proteins | sample MGYA00511946_ERZ780135 | MGnify/ENA primary metagenome ERZ780135 (study PRJEB29588, sample SAMEA2151034) | human gut metagenome | biome: human gut; feature: human-associated habitat; material: faeces | place: Denmark | collected 2008/2010 ... | reverse complement strand
CAAAAGAGAAGAAGATGGGTATCCGTGGTTCATCTACATATGAGTTAATCTTTGAGGATTGCAGAATTCCAAAAGATGCTTTATTAGGACCTGAAGGAAAAGGTTTCCCAATCGCAATGCATACATTAGACGGTGGACGTATCGGTATCGCTGCTCAGGCTCTTGGTATTGCAGAGGGCGCTCTCGAGACAACAGTAAACTATGTTAAAGAGAGAAAGCAGTTCGGCAGATCAATCGCTCAGTTCCAGAATACACAGTTCGTTCTTGCAGACCTTGCAACAAAGATCGAGGCAGCTAAGCTTCTCGTATACAAGGCAGCAAGAAAGAAGGATGAGTACCAGAGCGGTGCTAAGGTTTCTTACTCAGTAGAGGCAGCTATGGCTAAGCTTTACGCAGCCGAGGTTGCTATGGAAGTTACTACAAAGTGTGTTCAGTTACACGGTGGTTACGGTTACATCAAGGAGTACGATGTTGAGCGTATGATGCGTGATGCTAAGATTACAGAGATCTACGAGGGAACTTCAGAGGTTCAGCGTATGGTTATTTCTGCAAACTTATTAAAGTAATATAGGAGGTACTTAACGTGAAGGTTATAGTTTGTATAAAGCAGGTACCTGATACAAAGGGTGGAGTACAGTTCAACCCAGACGGTACATTAAACAGAGCAGCAATGCTTACAATCATGAACCCTGATGATAAGGCAGGACTTGAGGCTGCGCTTAGATTAAAGGATCAGTATGGTGCAGAGGTAACAGTTCTTACAATGGGTCTTCCAAAGGCTGCTGACGTTCTTCAGGAAGCAATCGCTATGGGAGCTGACAAGGGTGTTCTTGTAACAGACCGTGTTCTTGGTGGAGCTGATACATGGGCTACATCAACAACAATCGCTGGAGCTCTCAGAAAGCTTGATTATGATCTGATCATAACAGGTCGTCAGGCTATCGATGGAGATACAGCTCAGGTTGGACCACAGATCGCTGAGCATCTTGGAATTCCTGTAATTTCATATGCACAGGAGATCAAGGTTGACGGAGACGCAGTTATCGTTAAGCGTCAGTATGATGACGGATATCATATGTTAAAGGCTAAGATGCCTTGCCTTGTAACAGCACTTTCTGAGTTAAATGAGCCAAGATACATGACTCCAGGTGGAATCTTCGATGCAGTTAATGCAGAGATCACAACACTTGGCAGAGCAGACCTCGTTGATGTTGATGATTCTAACATCGGTCTTAAGGGCTCACCTACAAAGATCGCTAAGGCTTCAGATAAGGTAAGAAAGGGTGCAGGCGAGAAGGTTGTTCCTGATTCTCCAGATGAGGCAGTTAGCTATATTGTTGGCAAGTTAAAGGATAAGCATGTAATCTAATATAGTAAAGGAAAAGTGGTGAATAAAATGGGCGCAATGAACGCAGAAGAAATGAAGAACTACAAAGGCGTATTTGTCTTTGCACAGCAGGTAGATAATAAGTTAAGTGGTATTTCTTTCGAGCTTATCGGCGAAGGAAAGAGACTGGCAGAGAAGCTTGATGAGCAGGTAACTGCAGTCCTTATCGGTTCAGACGTTAAGGGTCTTGTAGATGAGCTTGCAGAGTACGGCGCAGATAGAGTTATCGTTGTTGACGATCCAGAGCTCAAGGAGTACAGAACTGAGCCATATGCACACGCACTTGCATCAGTTATCAATGAGTACAAGCCAGAGATCGTTTTAGTTGGTGCTACAGCAATCGGTAGAGATCTTGGTCCAACAGTTTCAGCAAGAGTTGCTACAGGTCTTACAGCAGACTGTACATTACTTGAGATCGGTGATTTCCCTCTTGTTGCACTTCCAAATCAGGAGCAGAAGCACAATCAGCTTCTTATGACACGTCCTGCATTCGGTGGTAACACAATCGCTACAATCGCATGTCCTGACAACCGTCCACAGATGGCTACAGTTCGTCCAGGTGTTATGCAGAAGCTTGACAAGGTAGCTGGTAAGAAGGCAGAGGTTATCGAGTACAATCCAGGATTCGTACCTAACAACAAGTATGTTGAGATTCTTGAGATCTCAAAGGCTATCTCAGATATCAAGGATATCATGGATGCTAAAATCCTTGTTTCAGGTGGTCGTGGAGTTGGTTCAGCAGAGAACTTCAAGCTCCTTGATGATCTTGCAGAGGTACTTGGTGGACAGGTATCATGCTCACGTGCAGTTGTAGATTCAGGCTGGAAGCCAAAGGAGCTTCAGGTTGGTCAGACTGGTAAGACAGTTCGTCCACAGGTATACTTCGCAATCGGTATTTCAGGTGCTATCCAGCACGTAGCTGGTATGGAAGAGTCAGACATCATCGTTGCTATCAACAAGGATGAGGATGCTCCTATCTTTGATGTAGCTGACTATGGTGTAGTTGGAGATCTCAACAAGATCGTTCCAGCTCTTACAGAGGCTATCAAGGCAGAGCTTGCTAATAAGTAATTAACAGCTTGTTTGTCATATAGATAATTTTAGATTATCAATTATAAGTCCCCCTCTTGGATTTGATGTTCAAGAGGGGGATTTTTTGAGCTGTATGGTGGTCTGAATTGTAGAATCGTTTGAATTGCATAGGGCTGTTGCAGGATGAATTCAGGTACGGAACGATTTGTGTGCGGCTACGTGAGGGTCGTGTTGAGGATATACTGGCAAAAAATAACGTGCTGTTCTTTGTTGAGTGTCCGTTTTCATTACAAGGGATACTCTGCTCGATGATGAGTGAATAGCATTATTAGTGAGCTATAAATGAATTGATGATTGTAAATGTGAATATATGGGTCCAATATACGAGTCGGTGAATTGAGTCGATGAGAAATCGATAAATCGAAAATTAGAAATCAGAAAATAGAGATCGAGAATCAAAATACAAGTGTATTGTAAATAATACAAAAATAATGTAATATTAATTAGTTTGAGTATAGTAGATAAAGAGAGTATGCACAGCAGGAGCATGCAGAGGAGAGGTACATATGAAAGAGAAAGACAGCGTCGAAAATAATGAAAAATCACCTGATAACAGGAAAAAATCTGGTGAGAAAATAATATCTGATAATAAAACAATATCTGCTAATGGAAAAGCGTTCGCAGGTGAGAGCAGAGAAAATAAGATGGGAGTGATGTCTGAGGGAAAGCTTCTGATGTCAATGTCACTTCCTATGATAATTTCCATGCTGTTCCAGGCTATGTACAATGTTGTGGACAGTGTGTTTGTGTCAAGATTCAGCATGGACGGACTTACGGCTGTGTCCACGGCATTTCCGATACAGAATCTGATGATAGGAGTTTTCTCGGGACTGGGAGTTGGCTTTAATGCGTTTATATCCAAGGCACTTGGAGAGAAGAAATTTGACAGGGCAAATGAAGTTGCCAGACAGGGAATATTCCTTGAGGCGATAGGATATGTAATATTCCTGATAATAGGTTTATTCTTTGCAAGGACATTCATGGAAAGTCAGACGGGGGATGCACGGGTAATCCAATATGGAACAGAGTATCTCGAGGTGTGCTGCTGTTGTGCTTTCGGTATAGCTTTCCAGATGACATTTGAGAGATTGCTGCAGTCCACGGGACGTACAATGTACAGTATGATAACCCAGATACTCGGTGCTGTCATCAATCTTATACTTGATCCTATAATGATATTTGGTCTTCTCGGATGTCCACGAATGGGAGTAAAGGGTGCTGCCATTGCAACTGTATGTGGACAGTGTATAGCCGGAACTCTTGCTATGATATTCAATATCAAGAAGAATCCGGATCTCCATATAACACTCAGAAGATTCAGGCCACATGGCGAGATAATTGGTAAGATTCTCAGCGTAGGTGTGCCGTCGGTTATCATGGTTGCAATAGGTTCTGTGATGAATTATTTCCTGAATCTGATACTGTACTCATTCTCGAAATTGGCCGTTGCAGTGTTCGGAGCGTATTTCAAGGTGCAGAGTATGGCATTTATGCCTGTATTCGGATTGAACAACGGAATGATACCGATAATTTCATACAACTACGGAGCGCAGAAACCTGACAGAATGAAACGCACCATGAAGCTTGGTGTGATGGTCGGTTGTTCCATTATGGTATTCTGTCTTGCTATCATGCAGGTATTTCCGGGACAGATACTTAAAATATTTGATGCCACAGATGAGATGCTGTTGATGGGGATACCAGCGGTCAGGATCATGAGTACAGCGTTTATATTTGCAGGATTTTCTGTCACATGTTCGGGAATGTTTCAGGCTGTAGGAAAGGGCGTGTACAGTATGATAGTGTCTATGGCGAGACAGCTTTTTGTCATACTTCCTGTGGCATATTTCCTGTCGAAAGCAATGAACAGCGTGAATGGTGTGTGGGCAGCGTTCCCTATCGCAGAGGTTTTCAGTGTGATCATATCGACGATCTTTCTTCTCAGGGTCTATAAGAAAATAGTAAAGCCTATGGAAAGCGTCCAAAGAGATTAAGAGACGAAGATAATGAGATATGATGAGAGCATAATAATATATACATAGCACGTGGCATTTGTATAGTGGTAGAATACTATATAGTAATATAGTTTCGTGTGATGAATGCAGTGTTGCATTTGTCATTGACAAGTGACAGAAAAGGTAATGGAAAGAGAGCGAAAATGGGAAAGTTAATATATATGGATCATGCAGCGACGACGGCGGTGAGACCTGAAGTGCTCGACGCCATGTTGCCTTATTTTACAGAAAAGTTTGGAAACCCTTCAGGCGTATATACATTTGCATCGAGAAATAAGGATGTGATAAATGTGGCGAGGGATATAATTGCTGATTCGCTTGGCGCAAAGCCTGAGGAGATCTATTTCACGGGCGGTGGTTCGGAATCGGATAACTGGGCTTTAAAGGCTGTAGCGGAAGCCTTTCAGGATAAGGGAAAACATATAATTACGACCAGAATAGAGCACCATGCCATTCTTCACACATGTCAGTATCTGGAGAAGAGGGGCTTTGACGTGACATATCTGGATGTGGATGAGAAGGGTATGGTTGATCCTGACAGGCTGGAGTCGGCGATAAGACCGGATACGATCCTCATCTCGGTTATGGCTGCAAACAATGAGATAGGAACCATAGAGCCGATAAGCAGGATAGGAGCTATTGCGCATGAACATGGCATTCTATTCCACACGGATGCGGTTCAGGCGTATGGACAGATACCACTGGATGTAAATGCCATGAACATAGATATGCTCAGCAGCAGCGGACATAAGCTTAATGGCCCGAAGGGAATCGGGTTCCTGTATATACGGAGCGGAATAAAGCTTGGAAGCTTTATCCACGGAGGCCAGCAGGAGAGAGGAAGACGTGCCGGAACAGAGAATGTACCGGGGATTGTAGGAGTGGGCAAAGCTGCGGAACTTGCGATGCTCTCAATGGAAGATCGGATGAAGCAGGAGACAGATATCAGAGATCATATGATACACAGAATTTTATCGGAGATTCCTTATTCCAGACTGAACGGACATGACAAAGACAGACTTCCGAACAATGTAAATGTCAGCTTCCAGTTCGTTGAGGGCGAGACGATCCTCATCATGCTCGATATGGCGGGCATATGTGCTTCTGCCGGTTCCGCATGTACATCGGGTTCTGTTGATCCCTCCCATGTGCTGACAGCTATAGGGCTTCCGAAGGAGATATCCCATGGTGCGGTCAGACTGACTCTGGGATATGAGAACACCATGGATGAGGCGGATGCGGTGGTAGATAATCTCAAGAGAATCGTGGAAAATCTCAGAAAAATGTCACCTGCGTATCAGGATTTTGCCAGGAGAAACATGTAAATTACACAAGATATAACTATGTATAAAGAGGGAAAAAATTTGGTCGATACAGATAAGAAGACAGTGTGTGTTGGAATGTCAGGCGGAGTCGACTCGTCGGTTGCCGCACTTTTGCTCAAGGAGCAGGGCTACAATGTAATAGGAGTTACCATGCAGATATGGCAGGATGAGGACAGGGACGTGGTGAGTGCCCATGCCGGATGCTGCGGACTTTCTGCTGTGGATGATGCCAGGCGTGTGGCATCGCAGCTCGATATTCCGTATTACGTTATGAATTTCAAGGAAGAATTCAAGAAGTACGTAATAGACTATTTTGTGGACGAATACAAATGCGGAAGAACTCCGAATCCATGTATTGCATGCAACAGATATGTAAAATGGGAGTCTCTGCTTACGAGATGCATGGCCATCGGGGGCGATTATATTGCTACGGGACACTATGCAAGGATCATACAGCTTCCAAATGGAAGATATACTCTCCAGGAGGCCAGGGGAATAGAGAAGGATCAGACATATGCTCTCTACAATCTCACCCAGGAGCAGCTCGCCAGGACACTCATGCCGGTTGGAGAGTACAGCAAGCCTGAGATCAGAAAAATTGCAGAGGATCACGGACTTATGGTGGCTCACAAGCCGGATAGCCAGGATATATGCTTTGTGCCAGATGGAGATTACGCCGGTTATCTTGAGAATGAAGCAGGACTTAAGGCGGTTCCGGGAGATTTTGTAGACATACATGGCAATGCGATCGGAAGACATAAGGGAATCATACACTACACCATAGGACAGAGAAAAGGACTTGGACTTGCGATGGGGCATCCGGTATTTGTGGTGGACATCATACCTGAGACAAATCAGGTTGTTATAGGAGAGAACGGAGATGTATTTTCAGAAAGGCTGATATGCAACAGACTGAACTTTATGTCCATAGAGGATCTCACGGAGCCAATGCATGTCAAGGCGAAGATCAGATACAATCATAAGGGAAGTATGTGTACCATCAGAAAGATAGATGAAGATCTGGTAGAAGCAGTATTTGACGAGCCGGTAAGAGCTGTGACAAAGGGACAGGCTGTAGTGTTCTATGAAGATGATCATGTGCTTGGCGGAGGAAGCATCTGTTGACAGGGTTTTACAAAGGGTGATGGTCTGACATAAGGAGATTTCGTATGGGTGATACAGGCAGAGAAGTTTTGCGCAAAGACGTCAAAGTGCGTGGATGGATATTGTTTGGTATCTTTTCAGTGATTTTTGTTTTTATGATAATCACTATATGCTCCATGATACATAATGGAGAGTTTGAATTGAATAGTTTCACAGGGCCATTGATTTTTCTGACTGTAATTTCGGTTATATGCATATGGGATGGCATTAGGATTATACGGACTCCGGAGAAGTTGCTCAACCGAGAGAATAAAAATCATGGTGGCAGTGTGTTTGAAATGGCAGACAAATTGTATGGTGATATTATCTATGAGAATAAATACATTATGGCTTCACATGAGGTTATCGCATCAAAGACAATGAGATACAACCTTGCGTACAGATGGGATGTGTATCTTATAACATATGTATATACGAGTATGCGAAGAGGCAAATTGGAATATTACTGTATGTATACTGGAAATCATGAAAATAATGTATATATTAATTTAAGAGGACTTGTGACCGGAAAGAGAAAAAAGAAAGTCCTTGACATGCTCCTCAGTTATTGCCCAAATGCGATATATGGTGATCTGGATGGCGCCGGAGGCGATTATCTTGAAAAAATGAGAAAAACAGACATTCATGATATACCACATAGTCCGTACTATACAGGAAACAATACATAATGAGATATGAAACAAATAGAGCAGTCAGGTGACTGCCGGAATTGAATTTACGGTATAAAAAAGATGGAACATATAAGCCATTGAACTGGCGTATGTGTTCCATCTTTTTATATTTATAAGTATATAAATTGATATTTTGCAATTTTTTTTTACAGCGGATTGAATTCTGGCTTTCTGTTCTTGAATGTACAGTAGTATCTGTAGCCGAGTGATGTGAGGGCATCCCTTGCATATGTCTCAAAATCATAGCACAGATATTCGGGCTTGTGTGCATCAGATCCCACTGTGATGATCTCGCCACCCATATCCTTGTAGAGTTTCAGGATATCCATGTGAGGATGTGCGTAACTCATATTCTTGTACAGGCTTCCGGTATTGATCTCTATACCTTTTCCCTTTGGGATGATTATTTTGAAAATCTGTTCAAGCACATCATTATAATCTGCCATCCTAAAGATCTTCTCGCCTGATGGGCAGTATCTTACTACGTAGTCAAGATGACCATATACGTCAAAGTCATCTATCAGAGTCACATTCTCAAGAATGGACTCAAAGTAATCACGTATACCTTCTATCTCTGTACGTCCCTCATAGTAAGCTGGATAGTATGGGTCGAGGCCCCTGACAAGGTGTGATGATCCTATGATAAAGTCCAGTTCATTTTTGTATTTATCAGCAATGTCCCTTGCCTTGCCGGCAACCGTATTCATGAGACCGAGTTCCACGCCGCTTCTCACGTCAATCCGATCTCCGTATCTGTGTCGTATTTCGTCTATCGCAGCAAAGTACGAATCGAAATCAAGTTGGAAGTCAAAACCGTCCTCCGGATTGATAGGAAAGTCTATATCGTGGTGATCTGTCAGACAGATCTTTGGAATTCCAAGTTGTATTGCCTTCTGGATTATACTGTCCAGTGGAGCGGAAGAGTCGCTTGAGAACTCCGAATGTATATGCGAATCACAGATGATCATTTTCTGTATACCTCCGTTTATAATCATTGCGTTTCATATTATAACATAAAACACTGAAAAAAATATATAAAGTAAAGCTGTTGAGTAATCTTATTATTATCAAATTGTAGTAGAAACATTTTTTCTATAGCCTCAGCCCATTAGTATAATTTGTTAAAACAAATTTGTCTATTTTGGATAGATGATAACTAAAAAAATGAGATTAAGGCTTGAAATTTATACCTAAAGATTGTATGATTAGCTTGTGTATTTAACACGATTTATTTGCTACGTTCCCGCGTAGCAGATTGATAAATACTTTTATTATATTTCAAAAACCTAGGAGGAATAAAAAATGGCAGTAAAAGTAGCAATTAACGGTTTTGGACGTATTGGTCGTCTTGCATTCAGACAGATGTTCGGTGCAGAGGGTTATGAAGTTGTTGCAATCAACGATTTAACAAAGCCTTCAATGCTTGCAGATCTTCTCAAGTACGATACAGCACAGGGTGGATACTGTGGCAAGATCGGTGAGAACCTTCACACAGTTTCAGCTGATGATGAGGCTAACACAATCACAGTTGATGGTAAGACTCTTACAATCTACAAGGAGGCAGATGCAAACAACCTTCCTTGGGGTAAGATCGGTGTTGATGTAGTTCTTGAGTGTACTGGTTTCTACTGCTCAAAGGAGAAGTCAATGGCTCATATCAACGCAGGTGCTAAGAAGGTTGTTATCTCAGCTCCAGCTGGTAATGATCTTAAGACTATCGTATTCTCAGTTAACCAGGATACATTAACAGCTGATGATCAGATCATCTCAGCAGCTTCATGTACAACTAACTGTCTTGCACCAATGGCTAAGGCTCTTAATGACTATGCTCCAATCCAGTCTGGTATCATGTCAACAATCCACGCTTACACAGGTGATCAGATGATACTTGACGGACCACACAGAAAGGGCGATTTAAGAAGAGCTAGAGCAGGTGCTGCTAATATCGTTCCTAACTCAACAGGTGCTGCTAAGGCTATCGGTCTTGTTATCCCAGAGTTAAATGGCAAGCTTATCGGATCAGCTCAGAGAGTTCCAGTTCCAACAGGTTCAACAACAATCCTTACAGCAGTTGTTAAGGGTGCTGATGTAACAGTTGATGGAATCAACGCTGCAATGAAGGCTGCTGCTTCAGAGTCATTCGGTTACAACACAGATCCAATCGTTTCATCAGATGTTATCGGTATGAGATATGGTTCATTATTTGATTCAACTCAGACAATGGTATCAAAGATCGCTGATGATTTATATGAGGTTCAGGTTGTTTCATGGTATGACAATGAGAACTCATACACAAGCCAGATGGTTAGAACAATCAAGTACTTCGCAGAGTTAGCATAAGTTATTTCAAGCTATAATTAGCTTTTATAATGTAAGCTCATTTAAAAGTATTTATTAGACCTAATAGAGGGTCCGGTCTCCAAGGACCGGGCCCTTTTTTCTTCGTAGGAAGCAATTATGCGTTTCTATGTTCCCGCATAAGAGCGGGTAGGTAGCTGGGCAGAGGACAACTTATAGTTTTCTGTTCTATAACATTATTTAGGAGGAATTAGAAATGTCATTAAACAAGAAATCAGTAGATGATATCAATGTTAAGGGCAAGCGCGTGCTTTGCAGATGCGACTTCAATGTACCATTAAAGAACGGAGAGATCACAGACGAGAACAGACTCGTTGCAGCTCTTCCTACTATCAAGAAGCTTATCGCTGACGGTGGAAAGGTTATTCTTTGCTCACACCTTGGAAAGGTTAAGACTGAGGAAGACAAGCAGACTAAGACCCTTGCACCAGTTGCTAAGAGACTTACAGAGCTCCTTGGACAGGAGGTTAAGTTTGTACCAAGCCTTGAGGTTGTTGACGACACAGTTAAGGCTGCAGTTGACGCTATGAAGGACGGAGATGTAATCCTTCTTGAGAATACACGTTTCAGAGCTGAAGAGACAAAGAACGGAGAGGCTTTCTCTAAGGATCTTGCAAGCATCTGTGATGTATTTGTAAATGATGCATTCGGAACAGCTCACAGAGCTCACTGCTCAAACGTTGGTGTTGCTGGACTTGTTGACACAGCAGTAGTTGGTTACTTAATGCAGAAGGAGATCGACTTCCTTGGCAATGCAGTAGAGAACCCAGTTAGACCATTTGTAGCTATCCTCGGTGGTGCTAAGGTTGCTGACAAGCTGAACGTTATTTCAAACCTTCTTGAGAAGTGCGATACACTTATCATCGGTGGTGGTATGGCTTACACATTCCTTAAGGCTAAGGGATATGAGATCGGTAAGTCACTTGTAGACGATTCTAAGATCGATTACTGCAAGGAGATGATGGCAAAGGCAGAGAGCCTTGGCAAGAAGCTTCTTCTTCCAGTTGATACAGTTATGATCGAGGATTTCCCTAACCCTATCGACGATCCAAGCATCAAGACAGAGGTATTTGACGCTGACAAGATGCCTGCAGACAAGGAAGGCTGCGATATCGGACCTAAGACTATCGAGCTTTACTCAGACGCAGTTAAGACAGCTAAGACAGTTGTTTGGAATGGACCTATGGGTGTATTCGAGAACCCTGTACTTGCAGCCGGTACAAAGGCAGTTGCAGCAGCACTTGCTGATACAGATGCTACAACAATCATCGGTGGTGGAGATTCAGCAGCAGCAGTTAACCAGCTTGGTTACGGTTCAAAGATGAGCCACATCTCAACAGGTGGTGGAGCTTCACTTGAGTTCCTTGAGGGTAAGGAGCTTCCGGGCGTAGCAGCAGCTAACGACAAGTAATTTGTATATCACTGAGATATAAAGATTATACTGGTGGGTGCCGGTTCAGGCCGGTACTCATCAAAAAATACAAATATAAGAGGTAGATTACAATGGCAAGAAAGAAGATTATTGCAGGTAACTGGAAGATGAACAAGACTCCTAGCGAGGCTGTTGAGCTTGTTAACCTGTTAAAGGACTTAGTAAAGAATGATGACGTAGATGTAGTATACTGTGTACCAGCTATCGATATCGTACCAGTTGTTGAGGCAACAAAGGGAACAAACGTAGCTGTAGGTGCAGAGAACATGTACTTCGAGGAGAGCGGAGCTTACACAGGCGAGATCTCAGCAGCAATGCTTGTTGATGCTGGTGTTAAGTACGTTATCATCGGACATTCAGAGCGTCGTGATTACTTTAAGGAGGATGATGTTCTTCTCAACAAGAAGGTTAAGAAGGCATTTGAGGCTGGTATCACACCTATTCTTTGCTGTGGTGAGTCACTTGAGCAGAGAGAGCTCGGTGTTACTATGGACTGGATCCGTCTTCAGATCAAGTCAGATCTCGCTGGCGTAACAGCAGATCAGGTTAAGTCAATGGTTATCGCTTACGAGCCAATCTGGGCTATCGGAACAGGTAAGACAGCTACATCAGATCAGGCACAGGAAGTATGTAAGGGAATCCGTGATCTCATCGCTGAGATCTACGATACAGATACAGCTGAGGCGGTAAGAATTCAGTACGGCGGTTCTATGAACGCTGGCAATGCTGCTGAGCTCCTTGCAAAGCCAGACATCGACGGTGGTCTTATCGGCGGTGCTTCACTCAAGGCTGATTTCGGTCAGGTTGTAAATGCCGGAAAGTAATTTTAAACAGGCCAAAATATATTAGTTTTAGATTAAATCTGATATAGAATATTGAAAGGGATTATCAAGTGCTTTATCACAAGGTAATCCCTTTTGTTTACGCTTAGAAAAACAAGGTGGTATATTTCAGGAACTAAGTATTGTTTTTATGAAATGGGGTTTGCCTTAAATTTATATTTCTATAGTTCGCAGGTGTTAGACCAGTATGTAATCTGAACTGTTCGGTAAAATAACTCTGACTTGGAAATGCGAGAGTCTGTGCTATCTGGGCAGGGCTATAATCAGAGTATATGAGCATGTTCCTTGCAGTATCAAGTTTTAGCATTTTTATATAATGTCCGATATTATCTCCGGTCTCTTTTTTGAACAGCCTCGACAGGTATGATGGGGTGAGATTGACACGTTTTGCCAGAAGTTCAACAGTGATCCTAGTATGCAGATGATCGTATATGTAGTCTATGCACTCTGCGACCGGTTTGGAGCATATGGAATTTTTCTTAAGGTTTCGCATTTTTTTTGCATAGTCGATGCACATGAACGCATGTAATTCAGATATATCCTCCACAGACTTCATTGTATCTGACTTTTTTATATAAAAATCACTGAGATTGTAAGCAGTTGCCACATCGAGACCACCTTCAATACAGTATCTTGCAACAAGGGCTGTTGTTATGACAAAATGATATCTTATGTTGTTGACCGGCTTTTCAGATAGTAAGCCGAGTCCTTTTTTATCCTTAAGTGGTGAGGCTTTACACAATTCTTTAACCTGTTCTATATCTCCATTTTGTATTATTGAGTAAAATTCAAGTTCAGGGTTATAGGGCGCTCTATTGGTTGAATCTTCGCGTCTTATAAATTCCTGGTAGAATATTTCCTTTGAGTATTTCATATGTGTATAAATCCTTTCCAGTAAATTGTGTCAGGGTAAAAATTTATATGTTATCAAAAGTTTATAAAAGTCTTACTTTACAACTCCTCTATAATATATCATGTAAACTATATAAAAAGCAATAAAACGATATATGGCAAATGTATAAGATGTTATTATCAAAATACTTTATAAAGATGCGACGTCGTAAATATTTTTATTTTATTTTTGGAGAGGAGTATTTTATGAGAAGGTTAAAACAGCTTGTGGCTATGATACTTGTAGTTTGTATGTTGATCACTCTGTGTCCATCAGACGTTAGTGCTAGAACATCAAAAGCTGCGGTAAAGTCTGTAACTGTGACAAATCTTGTCACAAATAAACTTGTACTAAAAAAGGGTACAAAGTTTCGGGTGAAACCTAGAGTTGTAGTTACAGGTAAGATCAGCAAAAAAGTAACATATGTATCATCAAATAAGAAGATAGTTACAGTAGATAACAAGGGTGTTGTCAAAGCGGTAAAATCAGGAAAAGCGGTTGTAGCAGTGAAGAGTGCTGCAAACCCAAAGGTAATGTATAGGTTTAATGTTTATGTTGGGGTTCCTACGAAGACTGTTAAATTGTCTGCAAAGGCTGTGAACATGTTTAAAGGAACCAGCAGGACGTTAAAAGCTTCAATTGCTCCAAAGAATGCCACATATAAGAGAATTCAGTGGTCATCATCAGATAAAAGAATAGCAACAGTTTCCTCGAAAGGTGTTGTAAAAGCAGTTAAGGTTGGAAGAGTATATATAACTGCGAAGGCTATGGATGGAAGTGGCAAATATGCAAGATGTAAGATTACAGTAAAACAGCCAGTTACTTCTATCAAGCTTTCAGCGGCAACACTCACTATCACAGAGGGAAGCAGTAAAACTCTTACAGCTACTGTCGCTCCTGCATCGGCAACCAACAAGACGTTAAGTTGGACATCGAGCAATAAAAAGATTGCAACGGTTTCAGCAAAAGGCGTTGTGAAGGCTATAGCACCAGGTACAGCTACAATCACAGCAAAAGCTGCTGACGGTTCAGGAAAGAAAGCAACATGTAAAGTGACTGTAAATAAGAAGGTGACTGTAGAAAATAAATACGAGTCGCAGGGGTATAAACTTTTATGGCATGATGAATTTGACGGAACAGAGCTCAACCGTGATATTTGGAATGTTGAACTCCATGAGCCTGGCTGGGTCAATAATGAGCTTCAGTCATATGTTGATTCTGAAGATAATATAAAAGTCAAGAATGGCACACTTATTATAAGCTCAAAGAAAAAAGTGAATGAGGATGGTTCTATATCATATACATCGGGAAGAGTAAACACACAGAATAAGCAGGATTTCAAGTATGGCAGAGTACAGTTCAGAGCAAAGGTACCTACAGGTAAGGGTTATCTTCCAGCAGCATGGATGATGCCTACAAACGAGAGCCTGTATGGACAGTGGCCTAGATGTGGTGAGATAGATGTGATGGAGGTTCTTGGAGACAATACATATACAACCTATGGAACGATTCACTATGGCAATCCGCATTCAGAGTCACAGGGAAAATATACACTTTCAAATGGAAAGTCATTTGCGGACAGCTATCATGTATTTACATGTGACTGGGAGCCTGGAAAAATTACGTGGTATGTAGATGGAGTTAAGATGCATGAGGAAAATGACTGGTATTCTACAACTGCCGGAAAAGGTACAGTTACTTATCCGGCACCGTTTGATCAGCCATTCTATGTAATACTCAATCTTGCAGTTGGCGGCAATTGGCCAGGAAATCCGGATGCAGATGCAGATTATATTAACAGTGAGAGCTTATATGTTGATTATGTGAGAGTATACCAGAAGGAGTCTTATGACGAAAATGTGACAAAGCCAGAGCGTGAAGTTATAATTCGTGATCCGGATGAAAATGGCAATTATGTAATAAATGGTGATTTTAGTGAGACCGAGGATCTGGGAGATGCAGAAAACTGGATTTTTATGGCGCAGAATGGCGGCGAAGGAACAGCGGTCATCGAGAACAATACAATCAACATAAATACAATTGATGCAGGAACGGTTGATTACAGCATACAGTTGGTACAGCCTGATATTCCTGTAGAAAAAGGTGCCACATACAAGCTTTCATTTGATGCGTGGGCGGATGAGGCGAGAACAGGCATAATTGATGTCTCAGCGCCAACCAGATCATGGGGAAGATATCTTAAGGATACAAAATTTGATATGACAACAGAGAAACAGACATTTGAGTATGAGTATACGATGACTGATTCATCTGATGACAAGGGAAGAATAGAATTCAACTTCGGCAATCAGGGAAGCGTGGCTGGTGTACATATTGCAAATGTAAAGCTGGTAAAGACAAATCAGACTGAGATAGTTGACAAGAAGACGATCCTCGCTGATGGAAACCTAGTTTACAATGGAGAATTTCAGGAAGGAACAGGAAGACTTGGATATTGGACAGTCAGCAACAATTGCGGTGCTGAGTATAAGGTGACAGGTCTGTCTGACGGAAGAAGATTTTCATACAAGTCATTGGATGAGAGTATAGATGGCAACTTCGTATTATCACAGGATGAGCTTGCGTATGCCCCAAATACAAAGTATGTACTTAAATTTGATGCTGAGACTGCAACTGAGGGAAAGAATATAATTATCACTACAGGAGATTCAAAGTTTGCTGTAACTCTGGATAAAGGAATTAAGAACTATGTTTACAAGTTTGAGACCGGAGAAGAAGTGACTGACAGTTCAATCAGCATTGATTTTGGTAACAGCGGAGAAGTTCTGTTAGACAATGTGAAGATAATGCAGGATTCACTTCTTCTCAATGGGAACTTTTCAGCAGATTTTGCTGGATATGATGTGTATATAGACAGCAGTGCGGATGCAGAGTCTGTTGTGGACAGCCAGAAGGAGGACAATGCTGCTGACTTCACAATAAAGAATTCAGGTGACCAGAACTGGAAGATACAGCTCAAGCAGAATAATATCAAGCTTGAGAAAGGACAGTGGTACAAGCTTTCATTTGATATAAAGAGCTCTGTGTCGAGAACTGTTCAGTATGCGATACAGAGGGATGGAAGTACACATAAGGATAGTACAGGTGCAGAGGACTGGACACCGTATGTTCAGGAGACAGTAAAGCTTGATGCATACGATCAGGCTGATCAGAAATATATGACTGTTTCAAACACATTCCAGATGGCCTGTGACACAGACGAAGAGAGTATTTTCAATATTGCACTTGGCGCAGGCGGAGAAAATGGTTCGGCAATTACAGATCAGCATAGAATATGTATTGATAACATTATTCTTGAAAAGACTTCAGCTCCAGAGATAGATGTGCCTGTAGGTAAGAATCTTCTCACAAACCCAGAATTTGAGATGGATGAGGATGGTAGCCTTGCCGGTTGGGAAAATGCAGTGACTGCTCCTGGAGATGCCACAATTGAGACTGGAGATGGAAAGATCACATACAGTGTTGCAAACGTGGGTGAGGCAGACTGGAACATCCAGCTTAAGCAGATGGGATTGTCTCTTGAGCAGGGCGAGTCATATACGCTTAAATGTACATTGTTTTCTGATGTTGATAGAGTTGTGAAGGTTGCTGTTATGACTCCTTCAGCCGGATATGCATGGCATGGCGGTGAAGATGTAGTTCTTACAGCTGGTGAGGCTAAAGATATAACACTCACAATTACACCTAAGGAAGAAGTTTTCACAGATGGTATCACTGTTGATACAGGTGCCGGATTATTCTTCTCAATGGGATATGTTGAAGGATACACACTTGGAGCACATACAGTTTCTATATCAAATGTATCATTTGTAAAAAACTAAATTTGACCCCTAAAAAACAATAATATATACCCTTAGGCAGCGGCGGATCGTCGCTGCCTTTTTCATTGTGGCCATAGCAGGATTTTGGTGAATTTTTAATGATTTGACAGTCAGAATGGGTGTTTGTATGATATAATGAGCATTGCGACGGATGCGCTTGCGCAAGCCGTCATAATGCGAATGCCTGCATGGAGCCGGTAGGCGACATGTTAAAATAAAACATGATTTTCCCCAAATAATAATGAAAGGATAAAATGGTATATAAATTTATGAAAAAACTTATCTCATGGAACGTAAATGGAATAAGGGCATGCGCCGGTAAAGGCTTCATGGACTTTTTTAACAGCATAGATGCAGACATATTCTGTATACAGGAGTCCAAGATGCAGGAGGGACAGCTCACACTTGATATGCCAGGATATTATCAGTATTGGAACTATGCGGATAAGAAGGGATATTCAGGTACGGCTATTTTCACAAAAGAGAAACCTTTGAGTGAAACAAAAGGTATAGGCATAGATGAACACGACCATGAGGGTCGTGTCATAACACTTGAATATGAGAACTTCTACATGGTGACTGTATATACACCAAATTCACAGAACGAGCTTGCAAGGCTTGATTACCGGATGAAGTGGGAGGATGATTTCAGAGCATATCTGAAAAAGCTTGAGGAGAATAAGCCTGTTATAGTGTGCGGCGATATGAACGTGGCTCACAATGAGATAGATCTGAAAAATCCAAAGACAAACAGGAAGAATGCGGGATTTACTGATGAGGAAAGAGAGAAGATGACGGTGCTTCTAGATGATGGCTTCATCGACACATTCAGATATTTTTATCCGGATCAGGAAAATATATATTCATGGTGGTCGTACAGATTTAAGGCAAGGGAGAAGAATGCAGGTTGGCGTATCGACTATTTTCTCACATCTGAGAGTTTGAAGGACAAGCTTGTCGATGCTAAGATACACACTGATATCATGGGATCTGATCACTGCCCGGTTGAACTGGATATTGACCTGTGACTTGAGTTGGATTTGAACTTGAAAAATAGGCATTATATAAGTATAATCTCAAATGAGTGAATTATGATTAAGAGGCATTTAGCCGGAATAAATAAAAAGGAGAAAAATTATGAGTAAGAAACCAGTAGTTTTAATGGTCCTCGACGGATATGGTCTCAGTGACAAGACAGAGGGCAATGCAGTAGCACTTGCAAAGACACCTGTTATGGACAAACTTATGGCTACAGCACCATTTGTGCAGGGCGCAGCTTCAGGACTTCCTGTAGGACTTCCAGATGGTCAGATGGGCAATTCAGAGGTAGGTCATATGAATATCGGCGCAGGCCGTATCATATATCAGGAGCTTACAAGAATCACAAAGGCAATCGCTGATGGAGATTTTTTTGAGAACGAGGAGATGCTTGCTGCAATAGAAAACTGCAAGAAGAACAATTCAGATCTTCATCTCTGGGGACTTCTCTCAGATGGTGGTGTTCACAGCCACAATACACACCTTTATGCGATCCTTGAGCTCTGCAAGAAGCAGAACTTTGAGAATGTATACGTTCATCCATTCTTCGATGGAAGAGATACACCGCCTGCATCAGGTAAGGGATACCTTGAGGAGCTTATCGCAAAGATGAAGGAGATTGGTGTAGGTAAGGTTGCATCTATGTCAGGCCGTTACTACGCAATGGACAGAGATAACAGATGGGACAGAGTAGAGCTTGCATACAAGTCACTTGTAACAGGTGAGGGCGTTCAGGCTGAGGACCCGGTTGCAGCTATGCAGGAGTCATATGACAAGGAAGTATATGATGAGTTCGTTCTTCCTACAGTAATCACAGAGAATGGTAAGCCTGTATCACTTGTTAAGCCAAATGATTCAGTTATATTCTTTAACTTCAGACCAGACAGAGCCCGCGAGATCACCAGAGCATTCTGCTGTGATGATTTTGATGGATTTGAGAGAGCAAATGGCCGCATGCCACTCACATATGTATGTTTCAAGGACTACGACGAGTCAATACCTAACAAGCTTGTAGCATTCAAGAAGGAAGAGATTGACAACACATTCGGTGAGTACCTTGCAGCTAAGGGCCTCAAGCAGCTCAGACTTGCTGAGACAGAGAAGTATGCTCATGTAACGTTCTTCTTCAACGGCGGTGTTGAGGAGCCTAACAAGAACGAGGACAGAATCCTTGTAAAGTCACCTGCTGTAGCAACATATGACCTCCAGCCAGAGATGAGTGCTCCAGAGGTAAGCGAGAAGCTCAATGCAGCTATCCTTGGTGGCGAGTATGATGTGATCATCATCAACTTTGCAAACCCTGATATGGTTGGTCATACAGGTATTATCCCAGCAGCTATCCAGGCTGTAGAGACAGTTGACAAGTGCGTTGGCGCTGCTGTAGAGGCAATTGATAAGGTTGATGGTGTTCTCTTTATCTGTGCTGATCATGGTAACGCAGAGCAGATGATCAACTATGAGACCGGTGCTCCACATACAGCTCATACAACTAACCCTGTACCATTTATCCTTTACAACTATGGTGAAGATGTAGAGCTTCGTGAGGGCGGATGTCTTGCAGATATCGCACCTACACTTCTTGAGGTTATGGGACTTCCTCAGCCTAAGGAGATGACAGGCAAGTCACTTATTGTAAGAAAGTAAAAAAAGATGATGTGCGATTAGCGATGACAGCAAATGTAGATATATGTCATATCAATTGCGCGAGAAACAATAAATAAAAGATACGGCACCGAATTATAATATAAGTTTGTTATGATTGGTGCTGTATTCAGTTGGAAGGATACATATGAAGAAGTTTTTGGAAGAGTTTAAGGAGTTTGCCCTTAAGGGAAATGTGATGAGTCTTGCAATCGGTGTTATCATTGGTGGAGCGTTCCAGTCATTGGTTACATCTTTTACAGACTGTTTCATCACACCAATAATCAACAGTATCGGTGGAGCAGAGATTGGTGGACATTTTCAGATATTCCATACAGGACAGTATATCGAGTATGGAGCGTTTATTTCAGCAGTTATCAACTTCATAATCATGGCATTTGTTATATTTGTCATCATGAAGGGGATCAATGCGATCATGGATCTTGGTAAGAAGAAAGAGGAGGCAGCTCCTCTCACAAGAAAGTGCCCATACTGTATGGGTGAGATAGATATCAAAGCAACAAAGTGTATGCATTGTACATCTGATGTACCTCCTGCCCAGGAGTAGATCAGGTCTGACCTGGATCAGCGCCGGCGTAGGGATACATACAGCATAAGAAAAGCGGCTGTGCCTTATGGTATGGCCGCTTTTCGTCAAAAAAGATTAGCAGATAAACAACAGAGTATATATAAAGGAGACAGAAAAACATGATAAAAGAGTGCCTTGAAAATGTGAGAAAGAATGTACCTCTGGTACACAATATAACAAACTATGTAACTGTAAATGATGTGGCAAATGTCATTCTGGCGTGCGGTGGAAGTCCTATCATGTCGGATGATGAGGGTGACGTGGAGGATATCACAAGTATATGTGGTGGTCTGAATATCAACATAGGAACACTTAACAAGAACACTATTCCATCAATGTACCTGGCAGGGAAGAAGGCAAATGAACTTGGACATGTTGTACTTCTCGATCCTGTTGGAGCAGGAGCAAGTAAGCTCAGAACTGATACGGCTGTTGGACTTATGAAGGAGATTAGATTTGATGTTATAAGGGGAAATATCTCTGAGATCAAAACTCTGGCATATGGTTCCGGCAGTACAAAGGGTGTTGATGCCGATGTGGCAGATGCGGTTACGGAGGATACGCTTGATAATGCAGTGGCATTTGTCAAGAAGCTATCTGCTGAAACGGGATCTATCATAGCTGTAACAGGCGCAATAGACCTTGTTGCGGACAGCGAGAAATGTTATGTAATCAGAAACGGCCGTCCTGAGATGGGTAAGATCACTGGAACAGGCTGCCAGCTCTCAGGAATGATGACAGCATATGTTGTGGCAAATCAGGACAACAAGCTTGAGGCTGCTGCAGTGGCTGTCATGGTCATGGGACTTGCTGGGGAGATTGGTTATTCCCATCTGCAGGCATTTGAGGGGAATTCAACATACAGGAACAGGATAATCGACGCCATATACAATATGGACGGGGATACACTTGAACAGGGCGCAAAGTTTGAAATCAGATAATTGACGGAAGTCTAATAATTGCCTGGATCTGCATCAGATCGGGATCAAAACATATAGGAAGGACAGATAGTATGATAAATTGCAGTGAGAAAGAGCTCTTGCTCTACGCAGTAACTGACAGACACTGGCTTGGTGAAGAGACTCTGTATGATCAGGTAAAGAAGGCACTTGACGGCGGTGCAACATTTGTACAGCTCAGGGAGAAGAATCTCGACAGAGAAGTCTTCCTCGCTGAGGCGAAGGAGATACAGAAGCTTTGTAAGGAATATGGAGTTCCATTTGTCGTCAATGACGAGGTCAGCATAGCAAAGGATATAGATGCTGACGGTGTACACGTGGGACAGAGTGATATGGAGGCCATGGACGTCAGAAAGATACTCGGCCCTGACAAGATAATTGGAGTGTCTGCACAGACTGTCGAGCAGGCGATTATAGCGGAAAAGCACGGCGCAGATTATCTTGGTGTAGGAGCAGTGTTTACAACAGGTTCAAAGGATGACGCGGACGATGTGAGCCATGAAACTCTCAAGGCCATTTGTGAGGCGGTGTCCATACCGGTCATTGCCATAGGCGGCATAACAAAGGATAATGTGGCCGAGCTTGCGGGCTCTGGAATATGCGGTGTGGCAGTTATAAGTGCCATATTCGGACAGAAGGACATACAGAAGGCCACAGAGGAGCTCAAGTTTTCTGTAGAGAATATGCTTGATGCCTGACTAAATATATGATATAGAGGTGTACATGAAAAAAATAGTTATCAGTGATATAAAAGGTGCGATATTTGATATGGATGGGGTTCTGCTTGACTCTATGCCTATGTGGGATCATGCCGGAGAGATGTATCTGGCGGGGCAGGGGATACAGGCAGAACCTGATCTTGAGAAGGTGCTTTTCACCATGACCATGATGAAGGGCGCAGAATATATGCAGGAACACTATGGACTTGAACTCAGCGCGAAGGAGATTATAGACGGTATCAATGAGACTGTGCGCGATTTCTATGCAAATAAAGTTGAGCCGAAGTCAGGTGTGCCTGAACTGCTGAGGTTCTTAAAGAGATATGATATCCCGGTCACTGTTGCAACATCCACAGACAGATGCCATGTTGAGGCAGCACTTGTGCGGACAGGACTTATGAAGTATGTTGACAGGATATTTACATGTTCTGAGGTGGGCGTGGGCAAGGCAGCCTCACCTAAGATATATGAGATGGCGGCTGAGTTTATGGGAACTCCGGCTTCGGATACATTTGTATTCGAGGACGCATATCATGCGGCGGAGACAGCACAGAACGGAGGATTTGTTGTGGTCGGTCTCTTTGACGAATCCAGCAGGGACAGACAGGGAGATCTTATAGCACATTGTGATCATTATTTTAAGAGTATGGATGACATGCTGTGCAGTATAAATTCTGACAGAAGCCGTCTTGTGCCTGTCCTCACCATAGCCGGAAGCGATTCCTCAGGTGGCGCAGGTGTGCAGGCGGATCTCAAGACCATGCAGGCAAATGGCGTATTTGGTATGAGTGCGATCACAGCCCTCACGGCTCAGAATACCACAGGAGTGACTGCTATCATGAACGTTATCCCTGATGTACTTGGCGCCCAGATAGATGCGGTGTTTACCGATATACGGCCGAAAGCGGTCAAGATAGGAATGGTATCTGTTCCTGAACTTATTGATGTGATAGCTGACAGACTTGCCAGATACAATGCGGAGAATGTCGTGCTTGACCCTGTGATGGTGGCGACCAGTGGTGCTAAGCTTATAAGCGATGATGCGGTGGAGGTCATGACCGGTAAACTGTTCCCACTTGCAAAGCTCATAACGCCAAACATACCTGAGACTGAGGCGCTCACTGGTATATCGGTGAAGAGCGTAGCTGATATGGAGAATGCTGCCAGATGTATATACGGAAAGTATGGCTGCGCTGTCCTTGTAAAGGGTGGACACAGCATAAATGATGCAAATGATATGCTTTTTGACGGGGAGAATATCACCTGGTTTTCGGGTAAGCGTATTGATAATCCGAATACACATGGCACAGGATGTACGCTTTCAAGTGCGATCGCTTCAAATCTCGCAAAGGAATATGATGTAAGTGATTCAGTTAGAATGGCCAAACAATATATATCCGGTGCCCTGGCGGCCATGCTGGATCTGGGATCGGGCAGTGGACCGCTGAATCATGGTTTCGATATACGAAGTAGGTATATGTTATAAATCAGTATGTAAAAGTTAGAAATTCTTTCATTAAAAATTTTTAATCTATATAGTATTTTCACAGATTGTGTAGTATTATATTAAAACTAAATAATCTGGAGAAGAATATGATGGAGAAAGAATAGAGAAAACAGCTCGTTATTCAGATGCTTACAGCGGGCATTATCACATTCTGCCTGCTGTGGCTTCTGTTTTATATAAAAAAGTATGTGCCGTTCGGAGTACATTCACTCGCATCCAAGGATGCTGATTTTCAGTATCTTGATTTTCTGGCATATCTGAAGGATGTATTTGACGGCAAAAATAATATAGATTATTCTTTCAGCAAATCTATAGGAGGGGCCTGCATAGGAGTATTCAGTTACTATCTTTCCAGCCCGTTCAATTTATTGCTGTTGTTATTCGACAAATCCCAGCTTGTATTGTTCGTACATGTGATCATAACGTTAAAGCTTGCCTGTGCGGCGGCGACATTTGCATTTTATCTCAACAGGAGATTTGAAGAGTGGAATGATGGTTCTGTGAAAAAACAGGCACTTATCATTTTTCTGGCGGTGAGCTATGCAGTGAGTCAGTATGGAATCGCCCAGGCATGTAATATAATGTGGCTTGACGGCTTCTATATGTTACCGCTCATAATGCTGGGCGTGTACAGAGTGGTTAACGGTGGCAGGCCTGTTATGCTTTCCGTATCAGTTGCATTGGCAGTTCTGTTCAACTGGTATATGGGCGGAATCAACTGTGTATTTGCCTGTTTCTGGTTTTTGTTTGAATTTGCATATTCAAGATTGTACAGTGGGGATACTAAGGCTGAGAAGACTGTCATAAAGGATTTTGCCGGAAAACTTGGACGGTTTATATATTCAATGCTGGCGGGAGTTCTGATCAGTGGGGTGTTGTTCCTTCCGACGATAGGTGCGATGCGTTACAGTGTAAGAGGAAGTCTTGATTTCGGCTCTCTGCTCGACATGTCATTTATCGGTGATGTTTCATCTGTGATAGACGGATATTCGCTTGGCGCACAGAGTCAGAAGGGAAGCGTGTCTCTGTACTGCGGATGTCTGGCGTTGATAGGATTTATTGGAATCTTCATCGGTAAGAAACACAATGTAAAGCAGAAGATATTAGCATTTGTCACGCTTGTGGTAATGCTGCTCATGTTTTACTGGAATCCATTGTGCATGGCATTTTCTCTGTTCAAAGAGGTTGGATCATATTGGTACAGATATTCACATGTTGGAATATTCTGCATATTATTCTTTGCCGCTGAATTTTTCCTCTCGGAGGATCTGAATGCTGTAAAATGGCGGGTTATCATTGCAAGTGCGATATTCAGTGCGGCTATGCTTGGTGTAAACTATCTGCATGGAGTCCAGGATAACAAACTTGTATGGCTGACCGATGCGCTTATTGTAGGGGTAGCCGTTTTGATAGCACTCATAAGCAGGCTTTCGAAAAACGTAGGAGCCGGAAGAGTGTTCGGGATTATATTTACGGTCATTCTGTGTGCAGTGCTGACTGTTGAGACAGGATACAGCGTGATGTTGCAAATGGACAATATCCATATCGACAACGGTGAGAGTTTTGTTGAGTATGAGACGGCTATGGAAGGCCTTATAAATGATCTGAAAGAATATGATTCCGATACATACAGGATCAGCCAGACCAGATCAAGGGCGACAAGATCACTCGAAAAAAAGAAAAACAATAATGGCAAAGATACGGATGATAATTTTAAATATAAGAACAATGTCAGAGCAAATTATGACGAGTCGTTTGGTTATGGGTATTGGGCGATAGGATCGTATGTGTCAACCGCTGACAGCACAGTGCTGAACTTCCTTGTGGACACGGGATACAGGAGCGAAGGCGATAACCTAAGTGTTGTCAACATGCCGGTGCTTGGAACTGATTCACTGCTGGGAGTCAGATACATCGTATCTGATTATGCTTTGGAGGGCATGGATAAAGTAGAGGATATTGCAGACAATGCAAATGGAGCCGGTGTATACGAGAACCCATACAGCCTGCCTATGGCATTTGTATATGATTCAGGCAAATATACAGCGGCAAAATATAACGGCAATCCGTTTGAATATCAAAATGAGCTCTACAGCGAGCTGCTCGGCAGAAAGGTTGAGATCTATAAGCCTTTAAAGTACGAGACGGTTGTAAGTAAAGCGAAGAAGCGTGTATACAAGATGGAGATCCCGGAAGGCAATTACATCGCTTATGGCAATATCCCATGGAACAGTCTGTTTAATGCAAAGCTGAATGTCAATGGAATATACAGGACCGGATATGCCAGATGGCTTTCGCCGTCAGTGTTCAATATTCCTGTAAATGAGGATCGTGATTACTACAAGGTTGTGCTTCACTCAAAGCAGAAGCTAGATCTGGATGATGGAGCAGAGCAGTTTTATGTTCTTGATCTGGATTTGCTGAAAAGCATAGCAGAGGAGCTTGAGAAATATACCCCTGATGTGATGGATATAGAAAATGGCAGCGCAGAAATTGTTGCAAATGCCAAGGAAGGACAGAGTTTATTCACATCTATTCCTTACTGTGATGGTTGGACAGTCAAAGTTAACGGCCAGAAGGTACAGCCGGATAAGGTGGTAGACAGCCTGTATTCTATAAGTCTTGTTGAGGGTGAGAATGTTGTTGAGATGAAATTCCATGTGAAATATGCAGGCGCAGGTATTGCCTGTTCGATAATAGGTATCGCAATGCTGGTATTTGCGGAGTTTTACAGAAAACGAAGAAAATAGTTATTGAATATATTATTTTGTTGTGTTATTATGTTTCAAGTTGGTGTTAAAATTATACACACACCATTTTTTCGGAAACGGAGGTGTTAAGATGCTGAAGACAATATTAATGGTAATTTATGTTATAGTATGTATAGTATTAGCAATAGTGGTTCTTTCACAGGAAGGAAAGGATGCGAGCCTTACAAGTTCCATATCAGGAGCAGGCGGCGGATTTGACAATTCCTACTGGAGCAAGAATAAGGGAAGCTCAAAGCAGGAGATACTTAAGAAGATAACAGCAGTTCTCACAGTTCTCTTCTTTGTACTTGCATTACTGCTTGACTCAAAGCTTTTCAACTAATAATGATTTCTGATGCTTACATATATTAACTGATATATGTAAGCATTTTTTTGCTCATTATGCAATGTATTTGTGCGGTAGGGATGCGGGCATAATGTATATAGAAAGGGTTTGTTATGGATAATAAGGATTTGGAGTTATACAACAGAAGAAAACAGACGGTATATGAATTTATATGCGATGATGATTATCCGCCTATGAAGTTCAAGGAGATGTGTACATTCCTTCAGGTCCCGGGAGATGAGAGACAGACATTTCTCGATATACTGAATGACCTCACAGAGGAGGGACTGATCATCAGATCGGCAAAAGGGCGATATCAGAAGGTCGGAGAAGGGACATACAAGGGAACATTTATCGGCAATCAGAGAGGTTTTGGATTTGTCCGCGTTGAGGGCATGAAGGAGGATTTCTTTGTCCCTGAGAAGAATACCATGGGAGCGTTCCACGGTGATACAGTCCTCATACGTGCGGAGGACAGACCGAAGGGAATGAAGCAGGAAGCATCGGTTATAAAGGTACTTGAGCGTGGACTAAAGAAGGTTGTCGGAGTCTATCAGAAGAATAAGAACTTTGGATTTGTCATACCTGACAATCTGAAAATAGATGGAGACATATTTATATCCAAGGAAAATTCCATGGGCGCCATGGCTGGACATAAGGTTGTGGCGGAGATCATCAGTTATGGAGACAAAGTGAAGTCTCCGGAGGGAAAGATTATAGAGATACTTGGACATATAAATGATCCGGAGAGTGACGTGCTGTCTGTGGTCAGAGCTCTGGACATTCCAGTCGATTTTCCTGACGAGGTCATGGACAGCCTCTCACAGATCCCTGATTTTGTCAGCGCATCGGAGATGGCAGGCAGAACGGATCTCCGACATCTTCAGACAGTGACGATAGATGGCGAGGATGCAAAAGACCTGGACGATGCCATAACACTCTATGAGGCGGACGGAATGTACAAGCTTGGTGTGCACATAGCTGACGTGACCCACTATGTAAAGGAGAATTCCCCTCTGGATAAAGAGGCACTTAACAGAGGTACAAGCTGTTATCTCGTGGACAGGGTAATACCTATGCTTCCGCACAAGCTGTCAAATGGTATCTGTTCGCTGAATGAAGGGCAGGACAGATTGGCGCTGAGCTGCCTTATGGACATAGATCAGAAGGGCCACATAGTAGGACATAAGATATGTGAGACTGTGATCAATGTGGACCGTAGAATGTCATATACAAGTGTGTCTGCAATTGTCGAGGATCACGATCCAGGGGAGACCAGAAAATATGAGGAGCTTGTGCCTATGTTCGAGATGATGCTTCATGTGTCGGATCTTCTCAGAGCTAACAGAAGAAAGCGAGGCTCAATAGATTTTGATTTTGACGAATCGAAGATCAAGATAGACTCCGACGGCAAAGTTGTATCAATAGGTGTATATGAGAGACGCAGATCCAATGAGATCATTGAAGATTTTATGCTTGCTGCAAATGAGACGATTGCTGAGGATTATTTCTGGCAGGATATACCATTTGAGTACAGAGTCCATGAGACACCTGATGCAGACAGGGTTGAGCAGCTGGCGCTCCTTATAAGTAATTTTGGAATGTACTTTAAGGCATCAAAGGAGAATATACATCCGAAAGAATTCCAGAAGCTGCTTGACAGGATAAAGGGTGAGCCTTATGAGAATCTTGTGAGCAGGATGGCGCTGAGGACCATGAAACAGGCGAAGTATTCAACGGAGTGCACAGGACATTTTGGACTTTCGTGTAAGTATTACTGTCATTTTACTTCTCCTATAAGGAGATATCCAGATCTGCAGATACATCGTATAATAAAGGAAAATATACATGGCAGACTTGACTCGAGGAGAATAGAACATTACAGCATGATACTTGACAGGGTGGCTGATGACAATTCGCGCAAGGAGAGAAGAGCTGAGGAAGCTGAGCGTGATGTGGAGAAGCTCAAGAAGGTGGAATATATGTCAGCTCACATTGGCGAGGTCTATGACGGATTTGTCTCAGGAGTTACAAACCGGGGAATGTTCGTGGAACTGCCGAATACGGTGGAAGGCTTTGTGAACGTGGCAGATATGCGCGACGATTATTACTATTTTTCTCAGGAAGATTATGCTATGATAGGTGAGGACACGGGCAAACAATATGCCATCGGTGATCCTATACAGATAAAGGTGAAGAATACAGACAAGATGACGAAGTCGATAGATTTCAGTATTGTATATAAAGGAGAGGATACATTTGTCAAAGGAAAGAGGAAACACTCTCATCGCAAATAACAAAAAGGCATATCACGAGTATTTTATAGAAGAGAAGTTTGAGGCCGGAATAGAGCTTGTGGGAACCGAGGTAAAGTCCATAAGACAGGGACACTGCAGTATCAAGGAAGCATTTGTCGGAATAGACCACGGCGAGGTGTATGTGTACAGAATGAATATCAACCCATATGAGAGGGGGAATATATTCAATAAAGATCCGCTCAGGACGAGAAAGTTGCTGCTCCACAGGTACGAGATCAACAAGCTCATCGGACAGCAGAAGGTGAAGGGTTATACCATTATGCCGCTCAAGGTATATATCAGAGATGGACTTGTCAAGATGGAGATAGGTCTGGCAAGAGGTAAGAAGCTCTACGACAAACGTGAGGATATCGCCAAGAAGGATATGAAGCGCGAGATGGAGAGAGATCTCAAGAGCAGGAGCAAGGACTTCTGATCGTGAACGTTTGTGGAATTTCTGTGAAATCAAACTTATTATTGGAATTATAATGCAGCTTGTGTTATACTAGCAAGGTGTTGAATAAGATAAGCTGGTTCAGATATAATGTGTGTATCGGAATCAAATAAACGATAGTCTGGAGAAGGGCGTTATGAGTCAGAGTAAAGTAGATAAGAAGAAATATGAGAAAAAGCACCGCAAGGAGATACTCAGGAAGCAGAAGATCAAGAAGATTATTGCTATAACAGTTACGATCGTTGTTATCGCTGCTATAGTTGGAAGCGTTGCGGGTGTGAAGATATATAAGGCGATACCTAAGTATGTTGATGCTTCAGGCTTGTCAGAATATGTAGACAAGACTTGGAAGGACAGCGGTTATGACACTCTGTTTTCTGCCACAGCTTCCGATGCTGAGGACACAGCAGACACAACTGAAAATGCAGAAGATACAGCAGAGGCGACAGATGCAGAGGAAGATACAACTGCTGACGCTGAGTAAGAGCATCTGATAAATTAAGATATATAGGCGCAGGTATTATTTTGATATTTGCTGCATATATTATAAATGATTGGTTATCACTGATCTATGATCAGGGGTTGACTGGTTTCGACAGGGGTTTTGAAGCTATGGAAGCCATCCGTGGACCAGAGCCACGCTAAAAGCTGGAAAAAAAATAAACGCTAACGATAATTTAGCATACGCTGCCTAAGGGCAGTCGTCATCCTTTAGGAACGCCGAGCCTTTAGGAATGGCGTCGATTTTCGGCAAACTCCTGCATCTAAGCTTTGCGATGTAGGAAAATCCATGAAGCTACTAAGGTCTATAGCATGTTAGTGGGCGATAGGCTGAGGGAATGTTAAAGCACTGACTGTGATGGAAGAAACTGTAGTGAATGAGCTTTTGGACGCGGGTTCGACTCCCGCCAGCTCCACTAATTTTCATAAGGAGGGGCCCGCCGTATGTGGGAGGAATCCTTGTTAAGCACGCAGACGCCTGCGAACGAAGTTCGTCTTCTAATGCGTCTGCTCCACTTGACTGAATTAAGTCGAACAAGATATTTAATGCAACAGGGCATATAGAAATCAATCTATATGCCCTGTTTGCTAAAAAACGGATAAAATCCGAAAATTCTTCTTGCATCTACAATTTCAGTATGTTATATTAAATGAGTTGTGAAAAGAGTGATGGTCCTCTGTGCCCATATATCCGGTGGATATGGTAGTAAGAACATCAGAATATTAAGGAGGAACACAATGAACGATTACATTAAGAATCTTGAAGCTTCACAGATGAAGGAGAGCGTTGATGAGTTCAACGTAGGAGACACTGTTAAGGTACACAACAGAATCAAAGAGGGTAACAAGGAGAGAATCCAGATCTTCGAGGGTACTGTAGTAAAGAGACAGGGCGGAAGCAACAGAGAGACATTCACAGTTAGAAAGATCTCTAGCGGATGCGGTGTTGAGAAGACATGGCCTGTACACTCACCTTTCGTTGAGAAGATTGAAGTTGTAAGAAAAGGTAAAGTTAGAAGAGCTAAGATTTACTACTTACGTTCAAGAATTGGTAAGGCAGCAAAGGTTAAGGAGCTTGTTAAATAATAAAGCTTGTAACATGAAAGTAAAAGTGGCTGGAGTATTTCTACTCCAGCCATTTTTAGAATGGATGAAATGAACTGAACAAATATATTGATGATTGAAGGATAGAATTCATGAGTGAGAGATATGACAGACTCCGAAGGATAAGGAGAGAAAAAAGGCGTCAGAGAAGACAACAGAGATCATTGAAAAAGACTATGAAGAGCGCACTTGGCTGGTTCATATCGATACTGACAGCGGCTATACTTGGTTATGGTTTTGTTGCATTTGGATTCCAGACGGTATATATGGTAGGACCATCCATGGAGCCGACACTGACGGATGGAGAATCGTATCTGGTCAATAAGGCTGTTTATCTGGTGACATCCCCGGAAAGATACGATGTGGTAGCGTATCGTATAGTTGAGAATCAGGACAAATACTATTCCATCAAGAGAGTGGTAGGCCTGCCGGGTGAGACTGTGCTTATCCAGAATGGTCAGGTATATATAAATGGCAATCCGCTTGCAGATTATCCCGTCGACTGTGAGATAAAAACAGCCGGAATAGCGGAATCTGCGATCACACTTGGAGAGAATGAATACTTCCTGCTCGGAGACAATCCGGACAACAGCCAGGATTCAAGATTTCAGGCGGCTGGCAATGTGCAAAAGAGCGAGATGCTGGGCAGAGTAAAGATAAAATAGAGGTAGAGATATGAATATACAGTGGTATCCCGGACATATGACAAAAGCAAGACGAATGATGCAGGAGGATATAAAACTTATAGATATCGTCATAGAGCTGGTGGATTCAAGAATCCCATTCAGTAGTAAGAATCCTGATATAGACGAGCTTGCAAAGAACAAATACAGACTCATACTCCTCAACAAATCAGATCTTGCGGATGATGCAGTCACAACAAAGTGGGAAAACTATTATAAGAATAAAGACTTTGCCGTTGCAAAGATAAATGCCCGTGACGGTATGGGGATGAAGAGTATCAACAATATCGTGCAGGAGGCCTGCAAAGAGAAGATAGAGAGGGATAGAAAAAGGGGAATCATAAACCGTCCGATAAGGGCGATGATAGTCGGCATCCCGAATGTCGGCAAATCCACGTTTATCAATTCCTATGCGAGAAAGGCCTGCACCAAGGTTGGAAATAAGCCTGGTGTCACAAAAGGCAAGCAGTGGATAAGACTTGGAAAGAATATTGAGCTTTTGGACACTCCCGGTATTTTATGGCCGAAATTCGATGATGAGGCCGTTGGTCTCAGACTTGCGTTCATAGGTTCGATCAATGATGAGATACTCAGCATAACGGATATAGCGGTTGAATTAATTAAATTTTTACAGGCAAACTATTGTAATACCCTTGTTCAAAGGTATAATATTGAAAGTGTTGATGATCCTGTACAGATGCTGACAGGTATCGCAGAGAAGAGACAATGCATTAAGAAGGGCGGGGAGCTCGATTATGACAAGGCTGCGGCTCTGCTGATCGATGATTTCAGATCGGGAAAGCTGGGGCGTATTACATTGGAGACCCCGAAGGAAGACTAGATGAGTGAAGAAAACAAGAATGTTGCTGATGCGTTAAACGATATATTTGAGGATGACCCTGCGAAGAAGGAAAGGGACAAAGAGATCGCCAAATATGAGAAGAAGCGTCAGAAAGCGATAGATAAAGAACAGAAGAAGGCTGCAAAAAAGGCTGCGAATGAAGCAAAGGAAGCTGAAAAGAAAAATGCCGACGATGAGCAGGAAAATAAGGAGAAGTCCTCCTGGTCATGGGACAAAGCAGTCGCTGAGAGTTCGGCTGATGCAAAGGCGGAGACAGCAGATAAATCGGAAGAAGCATCTCAGAAGGAGACATCGGAAGAAGTTGCAGGAGCAGCTAAATCTGAGAGCTCAGATAAAACTGCAGAAGCGGTTAATACAGACTCTTCTGAAGAAGTGTACAATGAGGATGGAGAACTTGACGAGAAGGCTTTAAAGAAGCAGCTCAGGAAAGAGAAGAAAGAGGCAAAAAAGAAAGAAAAGGCCGAAAAGGAAGTCAATATTGTCAAGGATCTCATATTTCTGTGTATTTATATAATAATAGTAATTGGCATATGCTGGGCTGTGCTCACATTTGTCGGACAGCGAACAGAGGTCAGTGGAGAGTCCATGAGCAATACTCTTCACAGCGGAGATACATTATGGATCGACAAGCTTGAGTATGAATTTGGCTCGCCGAAGAGATTTGATGTGGTTGTATTCCCGTATGGAGACGATGATGAGACCTTCTTCATCAAGCGTATAATCGGACTTCCGGGTGAGACAGTGTATATAGACGAAGATGGTGTTATCTATATAAATGACGAGCCTCTGGAGGGCGATGTGTATGGCAGAGAGGCCATAGCCAGCGACAAGCGCGGAGTTGCAGCCGAGGAGATCACACTGGGTGATGACGAGTACTTTGTTCTGGGAGATAACAGAAACAACAGCCGTGACAGCCGTGTGGAGGATGTTGGCAATATACACAAGAAAGACATCATCGGCAGGGCTGTATTCAGATTTACAGGCGGTTTTGGCAAGATAGAATAGGATAAGATATCAGGGGCTGTTGCCTAAAAAGTGGCAATGGTCCTTGTTTTTAGGTGGAGGACATATGGAAAGTATAGCGGAGATAAAAAAAGTATTTGCTGATGCTGATATAAGTGAATATTCGGGGCTTATCGAGAAGTATGGCGACGATGAGAGAGATGGGGTAAAGAAGATCATAGCGTCCGCTCAGAAAAAGATCAATGCTCTTGAAAAGGAAAAAGCCCGCAGCTATAAAATGTTTGAATTTGAGAGAAAATACGCTGATAAGGGATATATATGTGGTATAGATGAGGTCGGAAGAGGCCCGCTTGCAGGCCCTGTAGTGGCTGCTGCAGTCATTCTTCCAAAGGACTGTGATATTTTATACCTCAACGACTCCAAGCAGCTCACACCGAAGAAGAGGGAGGCTCTATACGATGAGATCATGGCGAAGGCTGTAGCTGTAGGCGTGGGTATGGCAAACGAGAAAGTAATTGACGAGATAAATGTTCTCAATGCAGATTACGAGGCGATGAAGCAGGCTATATCGAAGCTTCAGGTTAAACCACAGCTCCTGTTAAACGATGCGGTTAATATTCCGGGTGTTGATATCGAGCAGGTAGGCATAATAAAAGGTGATACGCTGTCTGCGTCGATTGCGGCAGCAAGTATAATTGCAAAGGTTACAAGGGACAGGCTTATGGTTGAGTATGACAGTCTGTATCCGGGTTATGGATTTGCAAAAAACATGGGATATGGTACGGCAGAGCACATTGATGCGCTCAAGAAGATCGGTCCGTGCGCAATACACAGAAGGACGTTTATCAAGAACTTTGTATAACAATTGTTCATCACACATATATTCATGGAAAGGTGAAATGATGTATAACAGCAGAGCAACCGGTAATGAAAAGGAAGCTTTAGCTGCTGATCATCTGGCTGGCAGGGGCTATGAGATCCTGTGCAGGAATTTCAGGGTGGCCAGCGGTGAGATAGATATAGTGGCAAAACACGATGGATATATAGTGTTTATCGAGGTGAAGTATAGGTCCGGAGTACATAAGGGCTTGCCGGAGGAGGCTGTCGATGTGCGCAAGCAGAGACAGATATGTAGGACTGCATTATTCTTCCTGAACAAATATGGATATGGAATGGACACCCCGGTTAGATTTGATGTGATAACCATACTTGGTGAGGATATACATCATATAGAAAATGCATTTGAGTATTCGGGATATTGATAGGATGGCGGATATGGATATAAAGTATATTAGGAAAGACAATTCAACACATGTCCACACGGTGGATGGCGTGGATTATATATCATTTGACAAATTGGACAGAGCCGGAGTTGTAAATGCATTCTCCACCAGGATCGGCGGAGTGAGTGAGGGATATCTGGGTTCCATGAACCTGAGCTTCCACAGAGGCGATGATGCGGATCTGGTAATGGAGAATCACCGCAGATTTGCCACTGCAGTGGGGTATGATTACGAAAAGCTTGTGTTCTCAGATCAGGTGCATAAGACAGACATATATAAAGTTACAGAGAAGGATGCCGGAAAGGGAATAATCAGAGAGTCGGATATTCTGGAGATCGATGGACTTATGACGGATGTTCCGGGGATACCACTTATGACATTTTATGCGGACTGTGTCCCTGTATTGTTCTATGATCCGGTGAAAAAGGTTGTTGCGGCGAATCACTCCGGGTGGAAGGGAACCGTCAGCAAGATAAGCGGACATATGATAAACAGATTGAAGTCTGAATATGGAACATCTCCAGAGAATCTCATTTGCGCCATAGGACCTTCTATATGCAAGAATTGCTATGAGGTGAGTGAAGATGTAGCTGAACGCTTTATGGCGGCATATACGGAAGCAAAGGCGGCTCAGATCGTATTTAGCAAGGGTAATGGCAAATATCTGCTTGATCTCCACAAGGCCAACTATTACAATCTTGTTGATTCAGGTGTAAAACCTGAGAATATTGACGTGACAAATATATGTACATGCTGTAACAGCGAATGGCTTTTTTCACACAGGGCGAGCAAAGGCCTGCGGGGTAATCTTGCGGCGGTGATCATGCTCCCTGAATGATAGGGCGTTATTCATTTGCTGCAGCTTTTGATCCGTAGACAATTAATATAAAAGAGGAAATTATGGAACATATTGTAAAGGAAATACTTGAGGGAAGTATAGCCCAGGAGATGGAGATCGAACCGGGAGATAATATTCTGGCGGTCAATGACCATCCTATAGAGGATATATTTGACTATCAGTATCTCATAAATGACGAATATATAGAACTTCTCGTGAGGAAGTCTGACGGCGAGGAGTGGCTTCTGGAGATAGATAAGGATTATGACGAGGATCTAGGGATTGTTTTTGAAAATTCCCTGATGGATAATTACAAGTCTTGCTATAACAAGTGCATATTCTGCTTTATTGATCAGAACCCGAAAGGTATGAGAGACACTATATATTTCAAGGACGATGATTCCAGACTGTCATTTCTTCAGGGAAATTATATTACCCTTACTAATATGAAGGAAAAGGATATTGACAGAATAATCAATTATCACCTTGCTCCGATAAATATATCGGTGCACACTACCAATCCCAAGCTGCGCTGCAGTATGCTGAACAACAGATTTGCCGGTGCCATACTTGACTATATAAGGAAATTTTATGAAGCTGGTATTCCTATGAATGGACAGATAGTTCTGTGCAAGGGGATAAATGATGGGGAGGAATTGTGGCGTACGATCTCTGATCTTATGGAGTTTGTTCCTGTTATGGAGAGCTTATCCGTGGTCCCTGTCGGTTTGTCAGATTACAGAGATGGCTTGTTCCATCTTGAACCGTTCAACAGAGAGGACGCCTGCGAGGTTATTGATATAATAGAACATTTTCAGAAAAAGGCATTTGAAAAGCATGGCACACATTTTGTCCAGGCAAGTGATGAATGGTATATAAATGCTGGCAGGGATTTCCCTGAGGCTGATAGGTATGATGGCTTTATCCAGCTTGAAAATGGTGTGGGCATGGTGAGACTGCTCATAGATGAGTTTGATGAAGAGTGGAGCTGCGTAGAGGGCGATGACAGAGAGTATGAGGTGTCCATGGTTACTGGAGTGCTCGTATATGATTCCATAAAGCTCCTTGCTAACAGGATCCCTGAGAAGTTCCCTAATGTGAAGGTGCATCTGTATAAGATCATTAATGATTTTTTTGGACATAGAATAACCGTGACAGGATTGCTTACGGGGGGAGATATAAGAAAGCAGCTCACAGGAAAGCCTCTTGGGCAGCGGCTTATACTGCCTTCCAATACTCTTATGGCGGATGAGCCAAAATTCCTTGATGATGTGACGCTTGCAGAGCTCACAGATGCTTTACAAGTCGATGTTTGTATTGTAGAATCAAGTGGTGCTGATTTTATTCATGCAGTAATTGGCGATGATATGTAATTAATTATATATGGAGGAAGATAGAATGAGTAAACCTATAGTTGCCATAGTGGGCAGACCCAATGTAGGTAAATCAACTCTGTTCAATGTGCTTGCCGGAGAAAAGATATCCATAGTTCAGGATACACCGGGAGTTACGCGAGACAGAATTTATGCCGATATCAACTGGCTGGATTACAATTTCACTCTGATAGACACAGGAGGAATTGAGCCGGAGTCAGACAATATTATACTTAAGAGCATGAGAGAACAGGCGGAGATAGCCATAGAGACAGCGGACGTCATCCTGTTCATGACGGATGTCAGACAGGGAATGGTTGATGATGATGCCAAGGTTGCCGATATGCTCAGAAGATCCAAGAAACCTATAGTTCTCGTTGTCAACAAGGTAGACAGCTTTGAAAAGTTCATGCCGGATGTGTATGAGTTCTATAATCTTGGACTTGGAGATCCACATCCTATATCAGGTTCATCCAGACTTGGAATAGGAGATATGCTCGATGAGGTGGTATCACACTTCAATGAGTCTGCAAAGGATGACACGGAGGATGAGAGACCTAGAATCGCCATCATAGGAAAGCCAAACGTAGGAAAATCTTCTATAATTAATAAGCTTCTCGGTGAGGACAGGGTTATTGTATCAGATATAGCCGGAACCACAAGAGATGCCGTGGATACAGAGATCGTCAGAAATGGCAGAGAATATGTATTCATAGACACAGCGGGACTCAGACGAAAGAGCAAGATTAAAGAGGATATAGAGAGATACAGTATCATAAGAACAGTATCAGCGGTTGAGAGATGTAATGTTGCAGTCCTCGTAATAGACGCAACGGAGGGAATAACCGATCAGGATGCCAAGATCGCGGGAATCGCACATGATCGTGGCAAGGGAATGATAATAGCTGTGAACAAATGGGATGCTATCGAGAAGAATGACAAGACCATATATAAGTTTACAGAGGAGATCAGAAACAAGCTTTCATACATGCCGTATGCGGAGCTGCTCTTCATATCAGCCCAGACCGGACAGAGACTTCCAAAGCTGTTCGAGACCATAGATGCTGTTATAGAGAATCATTCACTCCGCATAGCTACTGGTGTTCTGAATGAGATTATGAGTGAGGCGGTTGCTATGCAGCAGCCACCATCAGATAAGGGTAAGAGACTTAAGCTCTATTATATTACCCAGGTGTCAGTTAAACCTCCTACATTTGTCATATTTGTAAATGACAAGGAGCTTATGCATTTCTCATATACACGTTATATAGAGAACAGGATAAGAGAATCCTTTGGATTCAGAGGTACACCTCTAAAATTCATAATCAGGGAGAGGAAAGAGAAGTAGTCATGGAGATGTTGATTAGGGCTATATGTCTGGTTGGGGGCTATGGAGTAGGACTCATTCAGACAGCGTATATTTACGGCAGGATAAAAGGTGTTGATATAAGAAAGTATGGAAGTGGAAATGCGGGAACGACAAATGCACTGAGAGTTCTTGGAAAGAAAGCTGGACTGATAGTTTTCCTGGGGGATTTCCTCAAAGGAATAATCGCCTGCTCACTGACACATATCATACTTGGCCAGCTAGGTATAGGTAATGCATACATGTTCGTACTGTATACAGGACTTGGAGTTGTGCTTGGTCATAACTTCCCATTCTATATGCAGTTCAAGGGCGGAAAGGGAATTGCTGCCAGCGGCGGAATGATAGTAGGTCTGTGGGACTGGAGATTGGTAGTGATACTCCTTGCAGCGTTCGTTATAAGTGTTGTGATAACAAGATATGTATCGGTTGGATCACTTACGATCATGATCGGATTCTTCATATTATACACAGTATTTGCAATTCATGGAGATTATAATTTCACATCGAATGCAAAAATGATCGAAGGAATAATCATGGCGGGAATCATAGCCGGAATGGCCGTGATAAGACATTGGCAGAATATCAAGAGACTGATAGCGGGAACGGAGAATAAGTTGTCGTTTGGTTCTAAGAAGGCTTGATGGAAAGCGGAAGCGAATAGAGAGTTATTGAATCTCCTCCTTACTGGATAAAACAGGAAGGAGGGGATTTTTTGTAGTGAGCAACGTTTTATAGATGTCTGGATAAAACAAAATCAGATAACATAATGAGTATACATAAAACCGAGATTATGGTTATGTGATATTTATACGCAGTGAAATGTGTATTAAAAACTGTTGATTAGAATAATGTGAGTTTACATAACTAGCCCGAAATCTAAAAATACAGTAAAAATTTGCAAAAACATCCATGTATTGTCACTATAGACTGGATTAAATGATGAAAAAAAGTTAAAATAGAAAAAAATGATTCAAGGATTGAAAAAAGAAATATAAATATTTTGGAGGTATTTTACGATGAAAATAGGTGTTCTCGGAGCAGGTGGATGGGGTTCTGCACTTGCTAATCTGCTGGCAGGAAATGGACACGAGGTTATAGTGTGGTCTATAGATGAGAGAGAGGTTGCCATGCTCAAGGAATTTCATGAGCAGAGAGACAGACTTCCGGGCGTTATACTTAACAGCAGTATTGAATATACAACAGATGCGTCAAAGGCTGTTATTGGTCAGAAGATGATAGTGTGCGCAGTGCCTTCTCCGTTTGTCAGAAGCACAGCAAAGAACATCGCTGACAAGGTGAGCAACGGACAGCTTATCGTGAATGTCAGCAAGGGAATAGAAGAGTCCACACTCAAGGCTCTCGTGGAGATCATTGAGGAAGAAATCCCACAGGCTAAGGTGGCTGTCCTTTCGGGTCCGTCACATGCAGAGGAAGTAGGCCGCGGAATACCTACAACGGTAGTTGCCGGTGCCCGTGATATAGAGATTGCAAAGACAATCCAGAACGCATTTATGAACGATTATTTCAGGGTATATACAAGCACTGATGTGACTGGTATTGAGCTGGGTGGTTCAGTGAAGAATGTAATAGCTCTGGCAGCCGGAATATCAGATGGACTTGGACTTGGCGACAACACGAAGGCTGCTCTTATGACCAGAGGAATGGCGGAGATCATGAGACTTGGACTTGCCATGGGCGCAGATGTCAAGACGCTGTCAGGACTTTCAGGAATGGGAGATCTTATAGTTACATGTACATCCAAGCACAGCCGTAACAGGAATGCCGGATATCTCATCGGTCAGGGTAAGACCTATGAGGAAGCTATGGCGGAGGTCAAGATGGTTGTTGAGGGTGTTTATTCTGCCAAGGCAACACTGGCACTTGCCAGGGAGCATGGGGTTGAGATGCCTATCGTTGAAGCAGTCAATAACGTATTATTTAATGGCATGACGGCAAAAGAGGCTCTCACAGAGCTTCTCAACAGAGACAGAAAGAGTGAATTGTAATCGATTATATTTTATATGTTTGATATATTTCGATAGATTATGCTGCCGAAGAATAGTAGTACAAAATCACCTAATAATTAAACGATAAAGTAAATGTGAACAAAAAAGCAACAGAAAACTGTTCTTTTTGTTCACAAACTGTTTACAATTACCATGTGTTATGATAAATTTAAAGCAAGTGTGTAAGTCGAAAAATAATTAGAAAAGAGGTATTACAATGGCAAAAACTACGAAAAAGCTTATAGCACTGCTGCTGGCGGTAGTTATGATAACTACGTTGATTTCGCCTTCTAATTATAGTTGGTCCAATGCGGCCGAGACGAGAGGGGGAGACGCATACGCCACGGCTACTGATTCGATAGCAATGCTGTCGAGTGCAGCAGTAACCGGAAATCTTGAAGATTATATTACTGGAGCTACGATTGCTGATAAAGCAGGTAATATATATGGTAGCAGTTCCAGACCGTCCACAACGCCGCTTCCTGTAGATCCAAATGATCCTACAAAAGCCGGTGTAGATATCCAGATGTCTATGGATATAGTGTTTCCGGAAAATGTTGTTAATAGCATAGTGGAGTCTGGTGAAGATGCAACATTTACTTATACGATGCCGGATACCATAAAGTTTAATTCCGATATTCTGAATGAGAATATAACTGATGGAAGTGGTAACAGGATCGGTTCGTATTCAGTTGTGAACGGAGTCCTTACTGCGACGATCGATCATACAGCACTCGAGGGGGGAGCCCAGCTCAAGGCTTTCTTCAAGGCGTGGATCGATATGGATCTCACAAAGTACAATGAGAAAAACCAGGTCGAGAACAAATTCACAAGCACTGTGATTGTGACTGTGGATGTGGATTTCAAGCCTGATGTGGATGTGAAGAAGACCGCATCCGAGGGTAGAGTTACAGATCCTAAGGATGGATATGTATACTTTGACTATACCGTAGAAGTTTCATCCAACCATGGAAGTGCCAGTGAGGATCTGAACTTTAGTGATGTTATAGCCAACGACATAGCAGGTGTCATACCTGAAGTTACAGATATAAAGGTGATTAAGTCTGACAACACAGACTGCAGCTCATCACTCACATATAACAGTAGTACCTCTACTATAGAAGGAACTCTTCCTGCACTCGGTGCAAAGGAGTCATATAAGATAACCTATACAGTAAAGAGTAAAGTCGATGATCTTTCTCAGGACGTGATCAATCTGAACCAGAGCAATATTGCAGAGGCTAAGAATTCAAAGGTTGATGATAAGGATCAGACCAACAAGGGCTACAAATATGTGAAGGACGGTGCCACAGATCTCAAGGTTACAAAATCCTCAGATGGTGTGAGCATTGATCCTGACGATCACAAGATAATTTACAAGTACAAGGTTATAGTAAGTTCTGAGTATGGAAGCGATGGTGATATTACACTTGATGATATTCTTGCAAATGAACTTGACTCAAAACTTGGATCTGATGCCAAGAGAACAGTACAGAATGTTACATGCAAGCTCAAGGACAGCAACGGACAGTACACGGATGTCACAGCAAATGGATATGTGACTCCTGCAACAGGAACCATAGGAAATGGTGAAACAGTTATAAATGGAAAGCTTCCGAAGCTTGACGCTAATTCACAGTATGAGATCACATACGAGGTTATTGTCTCAGATATTGCCGATGACATCGGAAGCATAAATGTACACAATAAGAATTGTGTAGACGTGTCAGATGATTCACATGACGAGCATACTGATAACGACAGCAGTACATGGTACAATGCCGGCAAGTCTACAGCATCCATAAGTAAGACCGGTTCACTGTCAGGTGACAAGTCAACCATAACATGGACAGTAACCGTGAATGCGGATAAGAAGAAGAATCTGACAGGAATGTCAGTATCGGATATACTCACAAAGAATGGGACAGAGCTCACAGACGAAAAGACGTGCAGCGTATCCATAAATGACACAGATGTTTCAACCACTATCAATCTTCCTGCAAGCTTTGTGGAAGAGAATGGTAAACTTTATTTGACGGATGGAACTTCAAGGGTTGATGTGACAGAGAACAAATCCAAGATCGTGTTCACCTACACAACAGATTCATCCAAGCTTGATAAGCTGACTGATGTTTATAAGAATGTAGCGACAATAGAGAAGAACGGAGTTACGGACAGCGCCGAGGCGACTGTAGAGGTGGCCGGTGATTCAGTAAAGAAGGAATTCGTATCAGAGACGGAGAACGATGATACATATACCCTTGCATGGAAGTCTACAATATCTGGCGTTGACAAGCTCAATGCGAATGATACATATACTGACTCTGTAACATATGATAATGGAGCACTTCCAAAGCATTACTTTACGGCAGATCAGATAAACGGACTTACAATAGCTGGCCTCACAGAGGGAGTTGACTACAAGGTAAAGGTAACATACGCTGACTTCTCAAATGTATGGGCACCAACGCTTTCAACTATTGACAGCGTTGCAGATGTTCCGGCATCATCTGATAACTACATAATAGGATATACAATAGAATTCCTCAGAGATATAACAGGCACGGAGGAGACCCCGATAGATTATGTTATCACATATAATACGACAGTAAAGTCTGACAGCAAGTATACGGCAGTCAACAAGGGTACTCTTACTATTGATGGTTCATCCAAGACATCACAGGATTCACATCCTGTATCTGGAATAACGAAGGGGTCTGTTGTAGAGAAGTACAGCTACACTAATGGTACTGATGAGAAAGAAAGCATTGTAGTATATGACAAGGCTAACAATGTGTTCGTATATAAGGTAGTTCTCAACGGTGACTTTGCGTATGGAGATGGAGACAGACTTTCCTTTACAGATACACTTCCTGCAGGAACTGAGCTCGATACTACATACCTTAAGAGTGATATGCTTCCAGAGGGTGTAGGAGAGACTATTGGCCATGCTGGAATATATTTTGTTTCTTATTATGCAGATAATAAGACGAGACCTCAGACAGGTGCAAATAATTATATAGAGAACTTTAATGTGGCAAGCAACAGTATTAGTTTTGACATAAAGTCACTTGAGTTTTATACCAGAAATGTCAAGGTTGTTGTCTACTATGCAGTCAAGGTCACAAAGGATATATCATCCGTTGTTGGTGGCAGTGACGTGGAATTCACCAACAATTGTTCGGCAACAGTTGTCAGAACCGACGGTTCAACTAAGACCAAGGATGACAGCGCAAAGGTTACTGTGACTGGACCGAATATTACCAAAACTGCAGGAAACTATGATAATGACACCAACAGTATTGAATATACTGTGCATATCAATGAGAAGGGTGAGGCTCTTGGCAATACAGGATCCATAACTGTAGTTGACAAGTATGACTACAGCAATGCGGATGCAGTAAAGAGAGTATTTATCAAGGATGGTTCGTTTAAGCTTCTGTACGCAGATACAGGCGCTGAAGTTCCGGCGGACAAATACAGCTATACATATGCAGATGATACGACAGCTAAGATGTCTACACTGACACTCACCATGCCGGATGAGACAAAGTTTATTCTGAAGTATACATATACTCTTGTATATACAGGTAAGCTTACAGCGGATGTTAAGAACAGCGTTGGTATTCTTGGATCTACAAGTTCGGCAGATTCGTCATCAACGGACACGAACATCAATGATCAGGATTCATCAATGGGAACTGATACAGAGCAGTTTAATCTTTCGATAATAAAAACTGACTCTATAATGACAGGAATCAAGCTTGCTGGTGCGAAGTTTGCGCTTTACAGATATGGAGATCCAAACAACAGTGCAGACACTAACTGGAATCTCATGGTACCTGGAAGCGATGAGGAAAGAGTAACTAACGAACAGGGAAGACTTACATTATCAAGTTTGTATTATAATTACTATTACAAGCTTATAGAGGTGGAAGCACCAGAGGGTTATGAGAAGCTCACAGATCCTATATACATATATGAGAACAATATCTCATCCAGCCTGACAGGACCGAAACCTGCTGAGGTGACAACTGATTCTATCTCAGACATAGTCCTTGACAGCAAAGGTTCACAGGATTATACACTGCCAGTAGATAACACTCCTGAGAACAGAAAGATAACTGTTAAAAAGGTATGGAAGGATGCCGCAGGTGGAACACTGAAGGATATTCCGGTTGACAGTATAACAGTTAAGATTTATGCATCAACTAATCCATCAAGTTATGACAAGAACACAGATCCTGTTGTAAAGACAATTACCTTAAATAGTGCAAATAAGTGGACAAGCGATGAGATAGAGCTTAAAGTAGCTGATGCAAATGGCAACTACCTCTACTACTTTGCAGAAGAGGATTTCGATAATGCTGATTACCAGGTCACAATAAGTAATAATGGAACAGCAACCGGAACGATCACCATCACGAACACCAACACAAAGGTGACAAATGAGACGATCGATATTCCTGTAACCAAGAAGTGGGATGACAGCGACAACATTCTGTCAGCAAGACCAAAGAACATCAAAGTTACACTTGCCACAGAGGATGCGGCGGGCAATATAACAAAGATCGTTGACAAGACACTTACACTCAATGATTCAAATAACTGGAGTGGAACATTTACAGATCTTGATAAGAAGGATGCCGATGGCAATCTTATCAACTACACTGTAGATGAGGATGACGTAGAAGGATATACAAGCGATGTTCAGCTCACAAAGGATGAGAACGATGTAGTTACCGCTGCAACGATCACAAACAAGCTGAATGTTGGAAGCCTTGTTATCACGAAGTTCTTCAGCGGAGACCTCGATGATACAAAGCTTACAGATGCACAGAAGAAGCAGATCACATTTACAATATCAGGCCCTGAGGGATACAAGGGACCTACAATCGTAACATATGATCAGTTTTACTTAGGAAGCTACGTTATCAATAATGCTCCATATGGAAAATACACTGTAACAGAGACAAGTGCAGCGTTTGATGGATATACACATAAAGTTACATATACTGTAGGTTCATCAACAGGCAATACGGCTGCGGATGTTGTTATTTCATCATCGTCATCATCATTTGTGACTGTGGCGAATGAATACAAGGCATTTATCACGGTAAGTGGAACCAAGGTTTGGGATGACAATAATAATCAGGATGGCAAGAGAGCTGAGGATATTAAAGTCCGTCTTATGAATGGAACGACTGAGGTCGCAAGTAAGACGGTTACCCCTGATGCGTCAGGTAACTGGAATTTCAGCTTTGCTGATCTTCCAAAGTACGATGATAACGGCAATGAGATAGCTTATACCGTTAAAGAGGATGCGGTTGCGGGTTATGATACCAAGATAACCGGCGACGTGAAGACTGGATTTGTCATCACCAACAGTCATACACCTGAGACAATTGATATCAGCGGAACAAAGACATGGAATGATGCAGATAACCAGGACGGAAAGAGAGCTTCTGAGATTACAGTAAGACTTCTTGCAAATGGCAATGAGGTTGCTTCAAAGAAGGTTTCAAAGAATGATAACTGGAAGTACAGTTTCACAGATCTTCCTAAGTATGACAACGGATCAGAGATCATGTATACAATAACAGAGGATGCTGTTAAAGATTATACAACTTTGATAGATGGATATAACATCGCCAACAGCTACACACCTGGTAAGACAAGCATTTCAGTGACAAAGGTTTGGGATGATAACAATAATCAGGATGGCAAGAGAGAAACCAGTGTTAAGGTCAAGCTCCTTGCTGATGGATCAGATGTTGCAGATTCAGAAGTAACACTGAATGCCGATAACAACTGGACAAACACATGGAACGATATTCCACTTAAGTCCGGCGGTAAGGATATAACATATACTGTTGAAGAGACAAGCAATGTGCCAGGATATAAGGCTGAAGTTACAGGAGATGTCAAGACAGGTTTCACTGTTACCAATAGTCATACACCTGAGACGATAGATATCGATGGAATAAAGACCTGGAATGATGCAAATGATCAGGATGGTAAGAGACCTAAGAGCATCACAGTAAATCTCCTTGCAAATGGTCAGACTTACAAGACAAAGTCTGTTACAGAGGCAGAAGGTTGGAAGTACAGCTTTACAGGTCTTCCAAAGTACAGCAATGGTCAGGAGATAAAGTATACCATCACAGAGGACAGTGTGGAGGGATATACAGCAGCTCCAAATGGTTATGATATTACAAACACACATGTTCCAGAGACTACAGATGTCAATGTCACGAAGATCTGGGATGACGCTGGAAATCAGGACGGCAAGAGGGCAAAAGAAATCACTGTCAAATTATTTGCTGATGGCACAGAGGTTGCCGGCTCAGAGGTAACTCTTAAAGAGGACAACAACTGGACGTATACATGGAAAGATCTTGCGGTATATAAGAATGGAAAGTCCATCGACTATACAGTAGATGAGATCACCACAACAGCCGGATATACAAAGAAGGTTACCGGTGATGCCAAGACAGGATTTGTAATAACCAACAGCTACACACCAGAGACCATCAATATAGCTGGTACAAAGACATGGGATGATGCAAACAATCAGGATAGAAAGAGACCTGAGAGCATAACTGTAAATCTTCTTGCGGATGGTCAGTTATACAAGACAAAGACTGTTACAGCTGAGGAAGACTGGAAGTATAGTTTCAAAGATCTTCCAAAGTATAGCAGTGGCAACAAGATAGTTTATACCATTACAGAGGATGCGGTCGGTGATTATGCTACTGTAATAGACGGATATAACATTACAAACACATATACACCGGCAAAGACAAGTGTATCAGTCACAAAGAGCTGGGATGATGCAAACAATCAGGACAGAAAGAGACCTACGAGTGTAAAGGTTCAGCTGCTTGCGAACGGAATAGCAGTAGATGGCTCAGAGACTATATTAAAAGCAGATAACAACTGGACACATACATGGACAGATCTTGATGTGAACAAGGATGGAGCTGCGATAGCTTACACTGTAGAAGAAACAGATATTACTGAAGGATATACTCCAGTGATAACCGGAGATATGACAACAGGATACACAGTTACGAACAGCTACACACCAGAGACGACATCAGTAAAGGGCGTTAAGATCTGGGACGACGGTGAGAATCAGGATGGTATCAGACCTCCAAGTATCACAGTCAACCTGATTGCAAACGGAACAAAGATCAAGAGTCTTGAAGTCACAGCAGCAAATGACTGGAAGTTTAGTTTTACAGACCTTCCTAAATATGCAGATGGATCAGAGATAACATACGAAGTAACTGAGGATGCTGTTTCCGAATACACTACAGCTGTGACAGGAGACGCAGAAAACGGATATACATTTACCAATAGTCACACGCCTGAAACGATCAATATAGAAGGAACAAAGACCTGGAACGATGCAAACGATCAGGATGGCAAGAGACCAGGAAAGATTACGGTAAATCTTCTTGCAGATGGAGACATATATGCTACGAAGGAAGTAACTGAGGCAGATGGTTGGAAGTACAATTTCACGGATCTTCCAAAGTACAAAAATGGCAATAAAATCACGTACACCATCACAGAGGATACTGTTGAGGACTATCAGACACTTGTCAACGGATATGATATCACGAACAGTTATACGCCAGGAAAGACAAGTGTATCAGTTACAAAGACCTGGGATGATGCTGATAACCAGGATGGCAAGAGAGCTAGAAATATAAAAGTAAGACTTCTTGCCGACGGAAACGTAGTTGCAGATTCTGAGGTGGATCTCAGTGATGCCAACAACTGGAGTCATACATGGAGTGATCTTGATATCAACAAGAATGGATCACCTATTGAATATACTGTTGAAGAGATTACATCGGTTGAAGGATATGCAACAGTTATCACAGGATCTGCGAAGACCGGTTATATCATCAAGAACAGTTACACACCAGAGACAACTTCAATAAGTGGTAAGAAGATATGGAATGATGCAAATGATCAGGATGGTAAGAGACCAGGAAAGATCACAGTAAATCTTCTTGCAAACGGAGTGAAGGTGGCTGATAAGGAAGTTACAGCTGCGAACGGCTGGAAGTACAGCTTTACAGATCTTCCAAAGTACGCAGGTGGCAACGAGATCACATACGGTATCACAGAAAATGCTGTTGAGGATTATCAGACACTTGTAAATGGATATGATATCACGAACAGTTACACACCAGGAAAGACAAGTGTATCAGTTACAAAGGCTTGGGATGATGCCGACAATCAGGACGGCAAGAGAGAGAGTTCAGTAAAGGTTGAACTTCTTGCTGATGGAACTCCTGTCGCTGGATCAGAAACAACTCTCAGTGCTGACAACAACTGGACATATACATGGGCAGGACTTGATGTCAAGAAGAGCGGTGTGAATATCGTCTACAGTGTAAGAGAGATAACCGCAATTGATGGATATACAACCACAGTCACAGGCGATGCTGAGACAGGATTCACAATAAAGAACAGCTATACACCAGAGACGACATCAGTGAGCGGCAGCAAGACATGGGATGATGCGGACGATCAGGATGGCAAGAGACCTGGAAATATCAAGGTAAACCTTCTTGCAGATGGCAGCGTATATGCTACAAAGACGGTAACCGAGGCAGAAAACTGGGAGTATAGTTTTACAAATCTTCCAAAGTATAGAGATGGTGGAATTCAGATCAAGTATTCTGTATCTGAGGTTGATGTACCAGAATATACAGGTGAGGTTATAGGTTATAATATCACGAACAGTTACACACCGGGAAAGACAAGTGTATCAGTTACAAAGAAGTGGAGTGATAATGATAACCAGGACGGCAAGAGAACACCTAGCGTAATGGTTCGTCTTCTGGCTGATGGACAGGTTGTAGCTGGCTCTGGGGTAACACTCAGCAAGGCAAATAACTGGACACATACATGGAATGCTCTTGACGAGAAGAAAAATGGACAGACCATCGACTACACAGTTGAGGAGACTACAACTATAGATGGTTACACAACAGTCATAACAGGAAATGCAGCTGATGGATATGTGGTTGACAATCAGCACACACCTGAGACGATCAATGTATCAGGCACTAAGACGTGGGTTGATGACGATGATCACGATGGTCAGAGACCAGATTCAATAACAGTTAAGCTTCTTGCAGATGGTACTGTTATAAAGAGCCTCGTGGTTACAGCAGATACTGATTGGAATTACAGCTTTACAGATTTACCAAAGTACAGAGATAATGGAACCCTGATCAAGTATTCTGTATCAGAGAATGCTGTTTCGGGATACAAGGCATCTGTTACTGGATATGACATAACAAACACATACAAGCCAAATGTTATAAAACTTACCAAGACCATAAATGGAGATATTACAGCAGATGATGCAGCGGCAAATGTAACGTTCAATGTTACAAACAATGCAGGCTACAGTAAGATCATAAAGCTTACAGACTCTGAGGTGGCAAAGCTTGGAAATGGCAAGTATGAGATAACTCTTGTAAATGTGCCGGATGGTACATATACAGTTGAGGAAACATCATATGCATATGATGGAGCAGCGGTAACAGTCAGCTATACTGTGGATGGAATAGACGGTGAAGGAACAGAGGCATCCGGAATAACACTTATTGGTGGAAATACAGCCGATGTAGAGTTCGTTGATACCTACAAGCTTGGCACTGTCAAGTTCACTAAGGCTGGACTTTATAAGGAGTCATGTGCTGAAGACCCTGATGATGTAAAAATGCTTGATGGTGTAGAGTTTGCGCTCTATGAGGGTACAGATACAGAGTGTGAGAATCCTGTAATGACAGCAACAAGTGTAAATGGTGTTGTGACATTCAAGGATCTTAAGATTGGTACGTATCTTGTAAAAGAGAGTAAGACTATCGGAGATTATATTATCGATAACACAGTCTACACAGCAGAGGTAACAGAGGCAAACATTGACACTTATGCAGTGTTAAATGGTGTTCAGGATAACACACTGATAAATGATCTTCCTAGAACAGATCTCAAGATAGAGAAGGTTGCAGAGGAGAACAATGGCATAAAGCTTCCAAATTCAGTATACGGACTCTACAAGGAGAACGAGAATGGTGAGGAAGAGTTTGTCGCTAAGGCTACAACAGACAGCAACGGAGTTCTCAAGTTTGACGGTATTTTGATCGGCACAGAGTATACGATCAGAGAGATACAGGCGCCGGATGGATACTATGTATCTGAACAGCCAATATCAATCAAGTTCAAGAAAGATGAGAACGGAAAGATTACAGTTGAATCATTTGACGGTGGTTTTAATACTGACACAGGTAAAGTCACAGCCAGAGTTGATGAGAATGGAAACATTACATGGCTTGAACCTTCAGTAAAATACAGCTTTGAGAAAGTAGATGAGGAGGGTGTTCCTGTAAAGGGCGCAACACTTCGACTCGAGGATGCTGATGGAAAACTCATTGATGAGTGGGTAACAGATGGCAGTGCGCATGAAGTCAACAATGTACTTGTAATTGGCAAGATCTATGCACTCATAGAGGTTAAGGCTCCTTCGGGCTATGACAAGGCTGATGATATACTGTTCACAGTTTCTGATGATAAGGTTGCAGCTGGCGAGGATATTGTTGTTACTATCACAATGGTTGATAAGAAGACAACAACGACCGAGACTACGGAAACCACAGAGACAACCGAGACAACACAGACAACTGAGACTACTGAAATAACAACAGAGGACAAGAACAAGCCGGATACTGGTGACAGAGCTCCTGTTGTACCAATAGCAGTTGTGCTCTTAATAAGTCTTGCCGGATGCGGTGTTATTGTGGCATCTAAAAAGAGAAAAGATAATCAGAGCAGCAAGTAATACAAAGCTGTGACATGTCCCCCGGGAATATCACCTTATATGGTGGTATTCTGGGGGATTTTTTTGTTCATAAAACAGCAGTTACATTCATATGCTATATATAGAAAATGACCGTAGATCTATTGTGTTTACAGTAATATAATTATGTAAATAAATAGCATGTCAGGAGGATGTATGGAGGAGTATCAGGTATATCAGGATATCAAGGCGAGAACAAACGGAGAAATATACATCGGCGTAGTTGGACCGGTAAGAACAGGAAAATCAACATTCATAAAAAGATTTATGAACCAGATGGTTATTCCTAACATTTCAGGGGAAAATGACAGGCAGCTTGCACAGGATGAACTGCCGCAGTCGGCATCAGGAAAGACCATAATGACGACTGAGCCAAAATTTATACCAAAGGAAGCTGTATCAATCAATGTTGCTGACAATCTGGATATGAAGGTAAAGATGATCGATTGCGTGGGATATGTCGTCAAGGATGCCGAGGGTCAGTTTGAGGATGGCAAGGAGAGAATGGTGAGAACGCCGTGGTTTGACTATGACATTCCGTTTTCCAAGGCGGCGGAGATAGGCACAAACAAGGTTATAAATAACCATTCAACTGTTGGGATTGTTGTGACCACGGATGGCAGCTTTGGTGAGCTTCCGAGGGAGAGCTATCTTGAAGCTGAGCAGAAGACTGTTGATGAGCTGAAGGCCATTGGGAAGCCATTTGTCATTCTTCTCAACACCGACAAACCATCCAGCAGTCAGACGGCCGCGCTCTCGGCAGAAATGAGCGATACATATGGTGCAAGTGTTATTCCGGTAAACGTGGAGCAGCTCAGAGAATCGGATATTACATATATTTTTACAGAACTTCTTATGAGCTTCCCTGTCACATCTATATATTTTGAGATACCGAAATGGCTTGAGGTTGTCGATGATGACAATGAGATCAAGAGCAGCGTTATATGTGATGCAGTCCAGATAATGGTGGCTGCAGACAGCCTGAGGGATATCGATCATATGGACTACCCTGAGAATGAATATGTCAAGAGATATAAGTGTTCCAGCATAAATATGGCGGATGGATGTGTGAATATAGACGTCGATATCTACGATAATTATTATTACGCAATGCTGTCAGATATGATGGGCGCAGATATAACAAACGAGTACGATTTTATCACTGAGCTCAAATCCATGGCAGATAATCGTAAGTATTGTGTGAGTGTCATGGGAGCGCTTGAGCAGGTGAACAATGGAGGTTATGGCCTCGTTATGCCGGATAAGTCGAATGTCCAGCTCGGAAGTCCTGAGGTTATAAAGACCGGAGGAAAATTTGGAGTGAAGATATCGGCAAGCGCGCCATCGGTACATATGATCAAGGCGAATATCACCACCGAGATCATGCCGCTTGTGGGAAGCAAGGAGCAGGCGGATGATCTTGTCACATACATATCTGACAACAGCGATGATGGAGATATGTGGGGAGTTAATATATTTGGCAAGACCATAGAACAACTCGTTGACGATGGACTTAACAACAAGGTCAGCAAGATAGGTGCGGAGAGTCAGCAGAAGCTTCAGAATACCATGGAGAAGATCGTAAATGACGGAAATGGCGGAATGGTGTGCATAATAATATAAGATTGCATATTTATGGCAGGCTATGTTAAAATGTCTAAGGTGTTCTGGTGGATGCCTTAGACATTTGATTGTCCGGGCATGGAACATTATGGTGGTTATCAATTCAGGATGGAGACGTACATATGTCTGCGATAGATGTAAAGCTTAATGTATTTGAGGGCCCACTGGATCTTCTTTTGCATTTGATAGAGAAAAACAAAGTCAATATATACGATATTCCGATCGTCACTATCACAGAGCAGTATCTGGAATATGTGAACAACATGGAGGAAGAAGATCTTGACGTCATGAGCGAATTTCTGGTCATGGCGGCGACTCTGATCAAGATCAAGTCCAAGATGCTCCTGCCGAAGGATGAGGAGGATCCTGAGGATGAAGAGGATCCTAGAGAAGAGCTCGTCAGACGACTGCTTGAGTACAAGATGTACAAGTATGCTGCCGGTGAACTGAAGGATCTGGAGATTGAGGGAAACAAGGCATTTTTCAAGAAGGCGACCATACCGGCTGAGGTGAAGAATGTCAAGCAGGAGGTCGATCCTTATGAGTTGATCTCCAAGGCTGATGTGGATCTCCAGAAGCTCAATGAGATATTCAAATCGGTTATGCGTAAGCAGGTCGACAAGGTAGATCCGATACGAAGCAAATTCAAAGAGATCGAGAGGGAGGAGATTTCCCTTGAGGAGAAGATGGCGGAGGTAAGAGAAGAAGTCAGAGGACTGGAGGGCATAAACTTCAGGACACTGCTTGAGATGCAGGCATCAAAGATGAATATCATAGTCACATTCCTTGCCATACTTGAGCTTATGAAGATAGGCGCAATAGCGATCAGACAGGAAGATATATTCGGAGAGATAATCATTGATTCTCTGGATACTATATAGAGATGAGGTAACGATGAATAACGAAGATTTACAGAATGAGGAAATAGATGAAGTAAATACCCCTTCAGAAGAGAATGAGGAGGCCAGGACGGACAAGGAGTACAGTGACGATTATCTCACATCCGCCATCGAGGCTATACTTTTCTCAGTGGGTGAGTCTGTATCGATCGACAGACTTGCCTCAGCTCTTGAGATGGACAAGAGGAAGCTTACAAAGCAGCTTGAGGGTATCATATATAATTACAACAACAACGACAGGGGTATCAGGATCATAGATCTTGACGGTTCGCTTCAGCTCTGTACGCGCAACGAATACTATGGAATTCTCGCCAAGGTTGTCAATACACCGAAGAAGCTTTCCCTCACGGATGTTGTTCTTGAGACTTTGTCTATAATTGCATACAAACAGCCGATAACAAGGCCCGAGATCGAGGCTATAAGAGGAGTTTCATGTGTACATGCCATAAACAAGCTCATAGAGTACAATCTCGTGCAGGAGGTTGGAAGACTTGATGCTCCTGGACGACCTATCATGTTTGGAACAACAGAGGAATTCCTCAGATGCTTTGGAGTGTCATCGACAAATGATCTTCCGATGATAAGCCCTGATAAGATAGAGGACTTCAAGAAAGAAGCGCTGGAGGAAGCAGATTTCACGCTCAGTGTAGATACGACATCCGAAGAATAACAGACATGTTCCTGTAATATAATATCATGACCAATATTATGAGGATATGACGGTATATGCATATGTTTTCTACAGGAAAAAGATCACGCATAAGGCGGTTTATGTTGCTTGTTGCAGCCTGGACTGCAGCAAGTCTGGTAATACAGTTTCTCGTTGGTAACAATATATTTATAAAAGCGTATGCTGAGGAAGACAATACAGCGGATGTACAGCTATTTGCCAGAAATGCGATTCTGCTGGATGGGGAGACTGGAGATATACTATATGACAAATGTAGTGATGAGCACAGACCCAACGCCAGCACGACCAAGATACTTACATGTATACTTGCAATCGAGTGCGGGAATCTGGCGGATGATGTGACAGCTTCATCCTATGCATCCAAGATGCCTGAGGTCAGACTTGGGGTTCGTGACGGCGAGAAGTACACACTTGAAGACATGTTGTACGCCATGATGCTCGAGAGCTACAACGACGCCGCTGTAGTCATAGCGGAACATATCGGTGGCAGTGTACAGCACTTTGCGGAGATGATGAACGCAAAGGCTGAGGAGATAGGCTGCCATTCTACATATTTTATCACGCCAAATGGTCTGGATGCCCAGGACGAAAATGGCGTCCATGGCACCTCTGCGGAGGATCTTGTCAGGATCATGAGGTATTGTATTCTTATTTCACCCCAAAAGGATGAATTTCTGAAGATTACCCGAACAAAATCATACACATTCACTGATAATACCGGAAATAGAACATTTGCATGCATTAATCACAATGCATTTCTCGATATGATGCCATGCGCATTGTCAGGAAAGACCGGCTTTACCTGCGATGCTGGATATTGCTATATAGGAGCTGCGGAGGTTGAGGGACATACATATATATGGGCTCTCCTTGGCTGCGGATGGCCGAATAATAAGACTTATAAATGGAAAGATTCCATGGCGCTTGTGGCATTTGCGCAGGAACACACCATATACACGGAGCTTAAGGCGCCTGCTTCGCCTGACATCAGGATAACATATTCATCGGGCTCGTCGGCAGATGGAAGCACAGCGACAAAATGCAGGCTGAACAGGACTGTGACAGCATCTGAAGGTAGTATACAGTATGTATACAAAGTCGCGGATACATTAAAGGCACCTGTGCATAAAGGCGCTGTGGCCGGTTCGCTTGAAGTGTACCTGGACGATGAACTTATAGATGTTGAGAATGTTATTGTGTCCGAGGAGATAGCAGATGTGACATTTAAAGATGAGATAATAAAAGTTTTATATCGTGCTGCAATGTAACATTTGCCTGGCACAGGCATATCCTAAATTATCAATAATATAAGGGCGGTGCACTGAGGTATGGATATGGATTGTGTATACTACGTGGTAGGCGGTGACAGGAGAAGCTGCTATATGTCTCTCAGTCTGGCGGAGAAAGGCAGTAATGTGTTTCATTTCGATCCATATGATGCCGATCTGCTGAGACATTCGCCGGTCACCATTATTTCGGGGGCTTCAGGAGTGGGCTTTCGCAGACTGATAGAGGGCGAATGTGCGTCTCCATCTGTAGAAATGCTGAAAGCTATCATTCTTCCTGTGCCTGTTACGAGGGATGGTGAATTTGTCAACGGCAGAACCCTTCTCACCGTGAACAGCATTCTGGAATGCAGCAAGGAATTTGACATTGTGTTTGGAGGCGGGATAGGCAAATATATGTCTGATACAAACGAAAATAGTCCTTATGTATTTGATTTTCTTGCAGATGATGTTGTGGCCGAGAGAAATGCAGTTGCAACCGCGGAGGGGGCAGTCTGCGATGCGGAGGAGCTGTCTGATATTAATATAGACGGAAGCGTATGTCTGGTGACGGGATTTGGCAAATGTGCCAGGGTTCTTGCCGAAAGGCTTGCATCCTGGGGAGCAGATGTAATAGTTATGGCAAGACGTCCAAAGCAGAGGAGTGATGCGGCGCTCATAGGCTACAAGGTTATGTCATTTGAGGATATTCCGATATATAAGCATATACTGTCAGAAGTGGATTTTTGCTTCAATACAGTACCTGCGAGAGTTGTATGTGAAGATATCCTGTCTCTGCTCAGCAGACATGCGGTTGTAATAGATATAGCATCTATGCCGGGAGGGGTGGATTTTGATTATTGCAAGGAACATGATATTCCTTATAAACACAGCCTGGGAATCCCGGGTAAGCTGTCTCCAAAGACCTCGGGGATGATCCTTGCCGATGCAGTGATAGAGGCAGTGTCGGCTCACCGCTGAAATGGATTTGTATGAACTGACGCTTAATAAATAGGAGTGTATATAACATGGATTTATCAAAGTGCAATGTAGGTATGGCTATAACCGGTTCATTTTGTACCTTTGATAAGATTAAGATAGAAATAAAGAAAATGGTTGAGATGGGAATAAATGTGTATCCGATATTCTCGCCTCACTCCGCAGAGTACGACACAAGATTTGGAAAAGCTGACAAATTCGTAAATGACGTTGAGACGATAGCAGGAAGAAAAGGCATTTACACCATACAGGAGGCGGAGCCTATAGGTCCCAAGTCCTATCTTGATGCGCTGGTCATAGCACCTTGTACCGGAAACACCATCGCCAAGCTGACAAATGGAATAACAGACACATCGGTTCTCATGGCTGCGAAGGCACATCTGAGGAACAACAAGCCGCTCATCATATCTGTTTCGACAAATGATGCCATGGGCATGAACTTCAAGAACATCGGTCAGCTCATGAATATGAAAAATATTTATTTTGTTCCATTTGAACAGGATAACTGTGTGAAGAAGCCAAATTCGCTCATAAGCAGACTTGATCTCATCCCAGCCACCATAGAGGAGGCTCTTGAGGGAAGACAGATACAGCCGGTTCTCATAAAGTAGTTTTACTGCACCCGATAGGGTATAAGTTTGTTGCTTATTGCGGCTATTATACCCCATCGGGTATAGTTTTGTTTTATATAATATTTTTTATACCCGTTATGGTATAAAAAATATTATATTTGATTGAAATTATACCTTATCGGGTGTAATATATAAGGAGAATAGCGTATAAGAAGAATCACGTGTAGGAGGAATCACATATAAGAGGTAATAACGATGAATAAGATAGCTGAATTTATAAAGACTAACAGAAAAGAAGCGGGTCTTACACAGGAAGAATTCGCAATAAGATCAGGCCTCGGACTCAGATTTGTCCGCGAACTTGAACAGGGGAAAGAAACTGTGCGTATGGACAAGGTCAATGAAGCTCTTGCAATGTTCGGCATGGAGGCGGTTCCAGGGAGAAAGGATGATTGATGGTGGATAATACTTTTAGAACGGCTTATGTATATATAAGAAATGAATTTGCGGGAATTTTATGTGAAACCGACGAGGGATATACATTTTTTTACGATGAAGAATATCTTGATAGAGAAAATGCCAGTGCTGTATCACTTACCATGCCATTGTCGAAGGACATGTATCGATCCAAGACTTTATTTTCTTTTTTTGATGGACTCATCCCCGAGGGCTGGCTGCTTGATGTGGTCAGTAGAAATTGGAAAATAGATGTAAGGGACAGGTTTGGATTGCTGCTTGTTGCATGCCGCGATGCGATAGGCAATGTAAGTGTCAGGGAGGATCGCATATGAATTGTTTGTGCTGTGGAAAAACTTTGAAAAATGACGACGGAACAGGCTGGCATAAAGCTTGTGTGAAGAGATTTTTTATGACGACTAAGCTGCCAGACATAGATATAGATGATCAGAAACTAAAAGTTCTTGCAGAGGAAAGTATAAACAAGGGGTATACGGTCCCGGGTGTACAGAAGAAACTGTCGTTACACCTGCTTTCTGAACCAGGTAATCCAAGACTTACATTGGTAAACTACCCAACAGGATATATACTTAAACCTCAGGTTGATCAATTTAAAGCGATGCCTGAAGCGGAGCAGCTTGTGATGTCTATGGCTGATATGATAGGAATTTCAACGGTGCCGCATGCATTGATCAAAGGAAATGGGCAGATGGCATATATTACTAAAAGAGTGGATAGGATATTCGAGAAAACAACTGTTGAAATGCTTGCAATGGAAGATTTCTGTCAGTTGGACTATCGTCTTACACAGGACAAATATAAAGGTTCATACGAGCGATGTGCAAAGATCATAGAAAAATATTCAAGTCGTGTAGGTCTGGATATGGCAGAATTCTATATGAGAATTGTATTTTCTTTCGTGACTGGCAATTCCGATATGCATTTGAAGAATTTTTCGCTTATTGAAACAGAGGTGGGAAGCGGAGATTATGTTCTCTCACCAGCCTATGATCTGCTGCCGGTAAATGTTATCATGCCTGAGGATACAGAGCAATTGGCGATACCGATGAATGGGAAAAAGAGAAATGTGAGAAGAAAAGATTTCCTTATATTTGCTGATGTATGTGGTTTAAGTCGGATATCAGCGGAGAAGATGATAAGTTTGGTAGTTAAAAATAAGGATAAAATGAAAAAGATGTGTGACGAATCTTATATACCTGAAAAAATGAAATCAGACTTCAATCATTTGATTGAGGAAAGAATGCTGATTTTGGCAGATTTATAAAAATTTAATATAATACGAAATCCCAGAAGTTACTTACTATCGAAATGTGATTCGAAATGTGACTTCTGGGATTTTTGTTGACTGACATAAGATAGTCCTGTAAAATATTTATTGTGAGACAGGGAGTATCACAATATAGCTTTGGAGTGTAAAGTAATATATGAGAGATCCGGAAAAACTGAAAGAGGAAATGGACGAGCGCAATAGAAAGATCCTTGATGTTGCATTTGAGCTGTTCGTAGACAAGAAGATAGAGGCGGTGAGTATGGGAGATATCGCAAGGGCTGCCGACGTGGGAAGGGCTACATTGTTCAGGTACTATCCAAGTAAGCTTGAGCTGGTCATAGCGGTATGTGCTGATCAGTGGAAGAGATATCTGGATGGCCTGGACGCGAGAAGACCTATATCGTCTGTACATGACATACCAGCCATAGACAGACTGAGATTTACCATGGACAGCTACATAGATATGTATCAGCATCACAAGGCATTGCTCAGGTACAATGACAACTTCAACTACTATGTGACACATGAAGGCAAGAACAATGATCAGCTTGTAGATTTTCACAGTTCACTGTATTCGGTGGATACAAGACTTCACATGATGTACGAGAAAGCGAGGGTGGACAAAACTATCCGGACAGACATACCGGAAGCAGAATTCATGCGTGTCACCGTCCACTCCATGATGACGGCCTGCGCTCATTATGCGGAGGGCTTCATATGGGGATCGGACGACAACAAGGACTACACGGACGAGCTGATAATGATTAAGGAAATGATACTTGATTACGCAACAAAAGGGATAAAGTAACAGAATTCACAGGAGAGACTGTTATGGAAATGGAGGTATGGAATGAGAAAGGGATTAGTATTTAAGAAGGGAATTATATTTGCACTTGCTGCAGCGGTGGTTACGTCGCCTGCGCCGGTGATGGGTGTAAGCGGCTGGGGAGTGATGAATGCTAAGGCAGAGGAGACTACAACGGAAAAAATACCCAAATATTTATTGATGGGCTCAACAAGGCTTATTGATAATGGGGAATTGCAAGATGATGGAGTTTCTGGTAATGATGACACGATATATCAGGGAACCAATTGGTACTATGACATCACGAGGAATCAGCTTGTACTGGAAAATGCGTATATTTCTGGAAACATTACGATTCATAACGGTGATCTTTCGATTATGTTATCCGGAACAAATACTATGAGATCAGATATGGTGATTCAAAGTATTTTAACAGAAAGCGGAATTGTGCCTACATTAGAAATAAATGGTAACAATCAGAATGAAAGTCTAAGTTGTGGAAAAATCAGTGCAGATGACTTAGGCTCAAATAATAATAATATAAAAATTATAGGAGCAACGCTGGAGACTTCCCAAATTGAATGTAGTGGCAGCTTAACGATTGAAAATAGCCATGTGGTAGCAAATGAGGAGGATCATTCAAACGTAATTAGTGGTGATAAAATTAATATAGTAGACAGTTATGTTGAAGCGAAAGCAACAACAGAACGATACGAAGGTGAGGTAATTAGATCAAATCAACAAATTAATGTATCAGGAAGCCAGATTATGGTTAGCCGTGCTTTAGCCTGTCAAGAACCTGTATTAAGTGATTGTGACTTCAGCAACTCTGTCATCACAAAGCAATGGAACGACATTGAGACCGGTGATGATGTAACGAAAACATATGTATATGGTAAAGCCGCTTTAAAAGAAGATTTAACGATTGCAAGTGGAGAAAGCATAGAATTTGATAGTAGTGCAAGTATCGCCAATCTGGACAAGCTTATTGTTAAAGATGGAGCCACAATTCTGATAGATGGAGCTGAACACAAACATAATACAAACGGTAATATTACATATATTTGGCAAGATGACAAAGAACATACAAAAGGAGTAGCATGCAAAGACTGTCCGATTGGATATGTGACTAAAGAAACGAAATCACACAATTATAATTCACAGGGATTTTGTACAGATTGCGACGCATATCAGCCGGCGGTGCTCACTACGGACAAGTATGATATTAATGAGGACGGGACAAAGGATGCGGTTTACGAGATCAGTAATGCAGGTCAGCTCTACTGGTTTGCCGGACTTGTAAATGGCACACTTTCAGGCGTAGCGCAGAATAAATCAGCCAATGCAGTCCTGACAGCGGATATTGTTGTGAATGCAAATGTTCTGAAGTCGGATGGAACCTTGAATGAGGGAACATTTAAGGAATGGACACCGATTGCAACTAGCGCAAGTCCATACACTGGTATATTTGATGGACAAAACCACACAATCAGTGGATTGTATTTCAATCAAGAGAATAGTTATGATGTAGGATTGTTCGGTCGTAACAATGGTAAGATTGCCAATGCAGGTATTTTGGATTCTTATTTCTATGGTACCAGCAAGGTAGGAGGCGTGTGTGGAAATAATTATACCGGAACTATTACAAACTGTTATAATACCGGCAGCGTCAGTGGTTTAGGAAATCTAGGAGGTGTGAACGGATATAATGACGGAGGAACCATCACAAATAGTTATAATGCCGGTAGCGTCAGTGGTACAGAACGTTATGTAGGAGGCGTGAGCGGATATAATGACGGAGGAACTATCACAAACTGCTATAATGTCGGTAGTGTTGGTGGTAGTGGATATGTAGGAGGCGTGAACGGATGGAATAAAGGAATTATCACAAACTGTTATAATACCGGTAGTGTCAGTGGTACAGGGGTTAATGTAGGAGGTGTGATCGGACGTAATGAATCCAATGCAAGCATTACAAACTGTTATTACGACAGCACTATTTATACTGGAAATGCGATAGGCGCGAATGACGGAACCACTGAAAAGGTTGAAGGTAAAACGATAGAGCAATTCAAAACAGGTGAAGTTGCGTATCTCCTGCAGAACGGTCAGTCAGAAGAAATTTGGGGACAGACCATCGGAACAGACACCTATCCTGTATTACATGGTCCGAAGGTATATAAGAGCATAACTTATATGGGCTGTAACGATTCATCTGAAATTGCCTCGGTGTCATACAGCAATGAGAAAAAGGATGTATTTGGCAAACATAACTTCGAGGATGGCATATGCAGATACTGCGGTGAGAAACTTGCAGCGACAGTCACAAAAGGTGATGAGACTATATCCTGTGTTTCACTGCCAGAAGCAATAAGTTATGCCGAAAACATGCCGGACAGTGTTGTCACCGTTATGGAAGATACAAATACAGCTCTTGATATAAACAATCCCGATTCTGATTTTACTATAGACATAAATGGACATAAGACAGATGATATTGATGTAAAAAACGGAAAAATAACGATAATTGATTCTAAGACGGGAGGAGACGTAAAAGGTCATTTAGATATAAAAAAAGATTCAACAGTAACAATTGGTAATGTAAAAATTTCGGGAACGATACATACTATGGGTCAATTGATACTAAATGGTGGAGATATAAACAAGATAATTCTAGCTGATGAAACAATAAAATTATACTTTAACAACAGTGATATAAAAATCAATGACGGAATATATTTGTATGGAATATACGGAGAAAAAATAATTATAAATGCAGAGCCTCATAATGTTATTCCGATTGTTCTGGATGGAATAGGTGTACAACAAGGTGCTGCATATGCTGTAGCAGGTGATGGCATTGCGTTAAAGTCAGATTGGTTCAACGCATCATCAGATGATTCTATAATTGATCTGTCAACAAGTATAGAAGATAATAAGCTTAGAATTGGAGCATTGCTGAACGATAAAGTATATGCAGAGTTAGATGAAAATAAAAACATCATCTACTCCGGAAGTGAGTTAAAACCATCTGTAAAGGTATATTATAATTGGGACAATATGTTTTCTGTACAGCTAAAAGAAGGCTCAGATTATAATGTAACGTATTCCGACAATATCAACGCCGGCACAGCGACTGCGATTGTAACAGGAATCGGTGCTTACTCAGGAACAAAGAACGTGACATTTACCATTGAGCCAAAGAAGATCAGCAGTCCAACATTTGACGGACTTAAGCCTGAGTACACATACACAGGACAGAAGGTAGAGCCTGAGTTTGCTCTTATGGACGGTGAGACAGTCATTCCTTCAAGCGAATATGAAGTATCTTACAGTGATAACACAGAAGTTGGAACAGCGACGATAACCATCACGGATGCCACGGGCGGAAATTACGATATAAACTGCAAGGCTGAATTCGATATAGTTAAAGCTGATCCGGTTATAAGTGAACTTCCGGTGGCAGATCCGATAAGTTACGATCCACACAAAATCTTAAATGAAGCAAGCATTTCGGGCGGAGCCGTAATCGGAGTTTCAGGAGAAAACATAACCGGAACATGGAGCTGGGCTGACGATTCCACAGTTCCTGTGGTTGATGTAACAGACTATGATGTAGTATTTACCCCGGATGACCAGAAACACTACAATTCGATCAGGGGAACTATTCAGGTAAATGTCTTAACGGCCAATGTAAACATAGCTGATCTGCCGACAGCAAGTGCAATAACATATGGCGACAGCCTTGCAAAGTCTGTTTTATACGGAGGAACAGCATATTTTGACGGTATTAACAAGGTTGAGATATTTGGAACATTTGCATGGAAGGATGATTCTCTAAAGCCGTTTGTATCTGACAGTGACAAGACGCTGTACACCGTTGTATTTACGCCGGCTGACAGTGTGAATTACAACACAGCAGAAATTGAGATCACGGTAAATGTGAGCAAGGCTGCAATGCCGAATCTGCTGTTAAGTGTAGATAATACACATAAGACCGTTGGAAGTATCGCACTTCCGGGAGACTGGGTATGGCTTGCTGCTGACACAGCCACTGCGATAAAGGCAGGCGGATCAGTGGTGGCAACAGCTGTATACGCTGGCGATGACAAGGAAAACTATGACAGCACAGAGCTAAAGGTAACCATATACAGAGCACCATGTTCAGATGGTAAGACTGTAAAGTATACACTAAAAGGAGAGAAGGCTCCAACCTGCACAAAGGCAGGAACAGGACATACAGAGTGCTCAGTCTGCGGCGATGTCATGAGCACAGGTGTGTGTGTAAAGGAACTTGGACATAAGTGGAATTCCGGCAGGGTAACAAAGAAACCTACATACACAGCAGCCGGTGTGAGGACATACACATGTACCGTGTGCAAGGCTGCGAAAACAGCAAGTATTGCCAAACTTGCAACAACTGATATAAGCAAAAAGACAAGCAAGATCACGGTTTCCGGAATAGAGAACAAGATCTACAATGGAAGAGCGCACACCCAGAGATCGCTTGTTGTCAAGGCTGGCACAAAGACGCTCAGACTGAACAAGGATTACACTGTCACCTACAGCAAGAACAAAGCGGTTGGCAAGGCAAGCGTGACCATATGTGGTAAGAATGCATATTCAGGAAAGATAACAAAGACATTTACCATAGTAAAGGCTGCCAAGGGAAAGACATATACAGTTGGAAAGTTAAGGTACACAATAACCGGAGCAAAGACAGACGGCACCGGAACAGTTGCAATTGCCGGTACAACGTACTCAAGGTCAGATAAGAAATTTGCATCACTGACCATCGCAGATACTGTCATTATAGGAGATGTAAGGTTTAAGATAACATCTGTAAGCGCAAATGCATTCAGCAGGTATACGGCTCTAAAGAATGCCACTATAGGTAACAATGTGACAAGCATAGGGTCAAACGCATTTTTATCATGCAAAAACCTTAAGAAGATGACGATAAAGTCAGCTAAGCTCAAGAGCGTTGGCGCAAAAGCCTTCAGTGGAACATACAGCAAAATTACATTTGCAGTACCTAGGAATAAGGCCACAGCATACAAGAAACTGATAAAGAAGGGCAGTCCTTCTGCGAAAGCAATCTATAAATAACAAATATATAAATTGCCTGTAAAAACAAGACTTTCAGAACTCTTGTACATGCAGCGTATTCGCCATTTTCGATACGCCGCATGTATACAGAAGTCTGGAAGTCTTTTTATATGTCAAGGACAATAGCATATTTTCTCAGCCAGTGATCAATCTGAAGAAGATATGCCATCATCTGAGGTCCTGCCATGAGCTGACCGAACCACGGCCTGCCGTAATCCTTTGGCGCGTTTATGAAGTTTTTCACATATTCTCTGTCGATGAGAGGCAGAAGAGGACTTTCCGGATCATTTAGCACGCAGAGAAGCCTCTTTGCAAGCTCCTGTTCATAATGAGGGTCATATGACTTTGGATATGGGCTTTTCTTTCTGTACATGATCTCGTGCGGTACGTAATCCTTCATGGCTTCTCTCAGAAGCTTTTTCTCACAGCCTTCGGAATATTTGAATTCCCATGGTACGTTGAATACATATTCAAGTATCCTCGGATCGGCAAATGGAACTCTGGCTTCCAGACCGCTTGCCATGCTGGTTCTGTCCATTCGGTCAAGCAATGTCTGCATGAACATCCTGATATTCAGATAAGATATCTGCCTGCGCCGCTTTTCTGTATCGGATTCCCCCGGAAGAAGATTGATCTCGGACAGGAGAGAATTGTATAGTGATGACACATATCCCGGTATATCAAGACTATCTCTGATGTCCGGCGACAGTACTGAGAGCCTTGGCGACAGATCCTTCATCCATGGGAATGTATCAGATGAAAGCAGTTCTTCTCTGTAGAACCATGGGTATCCTCCAAATATCTCATCCGCGCATTCCCCTGTTAGTACAACTTTGTATTCCTTTGCCACCAATGAACAGAAGTACAGAAGTGATGAATCCACGTCCGCCATGGTCGGCATATCCCTTGATTCCACGGAAGTATACAGATAGTCTGCAAGATCACTGTAATTGCAGGTGAGATATGTGTGGTCTGAACCTATGTGGGCTACCATCATATCTACATATGGTCGATCCTGCTCCGGCTGGAATGCATTTGACTTGAAATATTTAGAATTATCTTTGAAATCAAATGAGAAAGTGTGCAGCTTTTTCCCTTGCTCCCTGAGTTTTGCGGCGCATACGCTGCTGACGATTGATGAGTCGATGCCCCCCGAGAGAAATGTACATACAGGCACATCCGATACGATCTGTCTCTCTATACTGTCCTTGACAAGATAACGGACTTTTTCCACAGTGTCTTCATAGCTGTCAGTGTGAGGATTGCTGGTTATGCGGTAATATGTGAAGTCTGTCATTCCGTAGGGTGAGAATTTCATGAAATGTCCCGGCTTTACTTCGTCTATATTCTGAAATACTCCACAGCCTGGAGTCTTGGACGGCCCGATTCCGAACACCTCACATAGTCCCCGTGCATCAATGACAGGCCTTATACCTGGATAGTAGAGCAGTCCTTTGATCTCTGAGGCGAAGACAAGTGTTCCGTCATCAGTTACTGAGTAGTACAGCGGCTTCACACCGAAGTGATCCCTGTACAGATATATGGTCTGGATATGTTCGTAATATATCGCAAATGCAAATATTCCGTTCAGCCTGTGAACAAAATCGGGACCGAAGTGAAGAAAACAGTTGAGAATAACCTCTGTGTCCGAAGTTGTATCAAATGTATATCCAAGGGCGAGCAGCTCCGATTTCAGTTCCTTTGTGTTGTAGATCTCGCCGTTGTACACTATGTATATAGTATTTTCGCCGATGACCTTTTTCATAGGCTGTTCGCCTCTTGCTACGTCACGTATGGAAAGTCTTGTGTGTGCCATTCCACAGTGCGATGACAGCACTGTATTTTGTGCATCCGGACCTCTGTGAGCAAGTGCCTTATTCATGTCGTTCAATATGTATGAGTATCGTTCATGTTCGGTATTGAAAATCCTGTTGGAGTTATAGAATCCTGCGATGGAACACATATATTTACCTCTTTTTGTGGTATCTATATATTATATTGGGGAGTTGATTTTATAGAACTTTTATATAATACTATAAGTTTGATGCAAGATATGTTAAGTATTGATATAATGTATCATATTTGTTTTCGGTGAGTATGAACACAAAATCGGCAATAAGCATCATGACATTTGAACCTACAAAATATTGATAATAGAAAGAGAAATACTGCAATGAAAAACACTTTAATAAAGACTAACAAAAAATACCTTCCGGGACTTTTAAACATCGCGGTTCCAATCATGCTGAGCAATCTTATATCGCAGCTTCAGATGCTTATAGACAGAATATTTTTAGGACACGTAAACAGCATGTACATGAGCGCACTTGGCAATGTGACTTCACCGATGTGGACCACCATGTCGTTCTGTTTCTCCATCGTGACAGGAGCGTCTATACTAATAAGTCAGGGTGTTGGTGCAGGAGATACCGAACACATAGAGGAATACTCCGGTGCCATGGTGAAATACAATAATATCATACCGATACTGTTATTTTTCTTCTGGACATTCTGCGCTGAATTTGTATTCAGACTCATGGGTGTGTCAGATGGCCTGATGCCGATGTGTCTTGATTATTCCAGGTATTATGCGCCCGTATTTTTGATAACAGGACTGGGCGGTGCATTCAGCGTCATACTCCAGACATCAAACTATACCAAACCACTTGTTGTATATGGAATATTAAGATCTGGTGTAAATATACTCCTTGACTGGGTTATGATATTTGGAAGATTTGGGTTTCCAGCCATGGGGATAAAGGGTGCAGCCATAGCGACGACAATAGCGGAGTACTCTGGACTTATATTTGCAGTGATATTCGTGGTATCAAGCAAGAAACTTAACACTAAACCATCTATGAAATGGGTAGTAAAGGCACATATAAAGCCGTATCTTTTGTCGGCAAAGCTGGGAGTGAACACAGCTCTTGAGGATTTTGCATGGAATCTTGGCAATCTGCTGCTTATAAGGATTCTCAACGCCATAAATGAGATGGCTGCCGGAATTTATTCCATCATATTCAGTGTTGAAGTTCTGGCGGTTGTCATCATTGGAGCGATAGGAAACGGTACAATGACACTAACCGGTGAGGCAAAAGGAAACAATGATCTGGGTAAATACAAGGGTGTATGTGTCTGTGCGTATGGCTTGTGTATAGTAGTTGGAATCATCACACTCGGTGTCTGTCTTGCGTTTCCACAGCAGATCATATCACTTTTCACCAACGACAAGAGTATAATTGCATCGTGTGGGATATATCTGATCTTTATCAGCATCAATCTTTTCGCAAAATCAGCAAACATAGTTGTTGGCAATGCGATCAGGGGCAGTGGCAACACGATATGGATGCTCATAACACAGTTGTTTGGCACGTTGTGGGTGGTTTCTGTGGCACTTTTGTTCGTGTTTGTCCTTAAGCTTGGAATAGCAGGTGTCTTTCTTGCAGTCATAGTGGACGAGATCGTTAGATCTTTTATCAATCTCGGCAAATATCTGAGGATAGTGAAAAACTGGGAAAGCACAGACTGAGGTAAAAAGGCTGAATTAGCTAAACAGTGGGTGCGACATTCAGTGGCATATATAATTTAGAATAGACGTATCAGAAAAAGAAAGTCTTATATGAAAGGGGATATATGATTTGATTTTAGAAACTAATAGGTTAATATTACGTCACTGGCAGGAGAGTGACGCAGATATATTATTTGAATATGCAAGTGACCCTGATGTGGGACCTATAGCTGGCTGGCCAGTGCATGAGAGCAGGGAGTACAGCCTTGATGTGATACGGAATGTATTTAATGGGCCGGAGTGTTATGCTGTGTGTCTGAAGGACAGCGGCCTGGTTGTCGGAGCCATTGAATTACTGTTAAACGGAAGGACAGATATGACAGACCGCGATGACGAATGTGAACTCGGATACTGGATAGGAAAGCCTCACTGGGGCAACGAATACGCACCGGAGGCGGCCAGGAGACTCATAGAACATGGATTTCTTGATCTGGGCATGAGAACAATATGGTGCGGTTACTACGATGGCAATTCCAAGTCCCGCATAGTACAGGAAAAGCTTGGATTTGTGTTTCATCATACCTGTGATGAAGTGGATGTGCCTCTTTTGAATGAAATCCGGATAGGACATACGAATATTATGACGAGAAAACATTGGCTGTCTGGAAAGATGAAGAATTCACTGTATGATCAGCTGGCCAGGGATTACTGCTGTGATGCGGCTGATATATATTCCAGTGACAATATATTTTCTGAATACAGACAGATAGAAGGACAAAGACGGTTCAAAGGACAGGAAAAGTGCCCACTCAAAATAGCTGTGGTAAATGGCAAGCTGTTATTTACCGGTCGTAGAGAGATTGTAGATGAATGCAGAAAACGCTATGAGAATGCATCTGGCAAATGGTTCATGGATATAGAGAAATTTCGTGAGCTTGACAGTATTCTTTCCAGCTACGGATGTAAATTGAAATCTGCCCACCCATTTTACCTTCCGACGGAACTGAGCGAACAGGCAGTGAGAAAAGATACTACAGATAAACTGATTGATTCGAAGTTTAAAGAAGATTTTAACCTTGTCAGGTATACGGGGGATGAGATCCTGCAATTCAAAGGAGATGACAGATGGAATGAAGCATTTTGCTTTGATGATAACACTCCTGATGTGCTGGCTGTGGCTGCTGTATCAGATGGTGAGATTATTGGTATGGCTGGCGCAAGCGCTGACAGTGACGACTTCTGGCAGATTGGTATAAATGTTGTTCAAGATGCTGAGGGAAGGCATGTGGGTACATCGCTGGTATCTGAACTCACTATGGATATACTCAGATGTGGCAGGATACCATATTATGGCACTGGCATGTCCCATATAGCCTCCCAGAGAGTTGCCGCTGCAGCGGGATACGATGTATTTTGGTTTGAACTGCTGGCGGGCAAGTAAAAGAATCGTTGACACATCTTCATGTTAATGATAAAATAATCACATCTAAGGGTCGTAAAACGACCGGGAAATAGTCAAATGCTATGACGAGGAGGAGTACATGTATCTCCCGATCAACAGAGAGAAGACGGTGGTGAGAGTCTTCATCAGGAATGTGTGGAAGGTAGCCTTCGAGCAGTGGATTGAAAGATTGCAGCATACATATTTGTCGGCTGTTGTCGAGTAGGTTTCAACGGTTTTCCCCGTTACAGGAATAAGATATTAATAATGATTACAGTGATAATTTATTATAGTATCTGATAAGTGCAGACATTTGTCTGAATTTAGGTGGTACCACGGATATGAACATATTCGCCCTAAGCGTAAAACAGTTGCGCTTAGGGCTTTTTCTATGCATGGGGTGCATATATACATCCCGAGGCGTAAGTTTAGATTATCATGAACTTTACAGGAGGTATAAGATATGGAGATCAATGGAGCAAAGATGTTTGTAAAAGCGTTGCAGGAAGAGGGGGTAGACACTCTGTTCGCATACCCTGGTGGAACGGCGATAGACCTGTTTGATGCGTTGTATGATGCAGAAGGTATCGATATGATACTTCCAAGACACGAGCAGGCGCTTGTCCACGCAGCGGACGGATATGCACGTTCAACAGGAAGAGTTGGAGTGTGTCTGGTAACAAGTGGTCCGGGTGCGACAAACCTTGTAACGGGAATTGCCACAGCCAACTACGACAGCGTGCCACTGGTATGTTTTACAGGACAGGTTCCAATGAATCTTATTGGAAATGATGCTTTTCAGGAGGTTGATATAGTTGGAATCACAAGAAGCATATGTAAGTATGCAGTCACAGTAAGAAAGAGAGAAGATCTTGCAAGGATCATTAAAAATGCTTTTTACATAGCAAGAACCGGAAAGCCAGGTCCTGTAGTTGTTGATATTCCTAAGGATATACAGCTTGCCATGGGAAGTGACGAGTATCCTACAGAAGTAAATATCAGAGGTTACAAGCCTTCAGAGGGTGTACATGTTGGACAGATCAAGCGAGCCCTTGCGGAGCTTAAGAATGCAAAGAAGCCTGTGTTCCTCTGCGGCGGCGGAGTCAATATCGCACATGCGAGAAAAGAAATGCAGGAGCTTGCAGAGAAGACCGGTATACCTGTAGTTACTACAATTATGGGTAAGGGTGCTATTCCTACTGACCATCCACTCTATGTCGGTAACATCGGTATGCATGGTAACATGGCATCCAACAAGGCTATCATGGAGAGCGATGTACTTTTCTCCATCGGATGTAGATTTAACGACCGAATAACAGGTACTATAGATACATTTGCCAAGAATGCCAAGATCATACATGTTGATATAGATGCAGCGTCCATATCAAGAAATATAAAGGTAGATATACCTATCGTTGCTGATGCCAAGGTTGCCATATCCAAGATGCTTGAATATGCAGAACCTCTTGATATCAAAGGCTGGGTGGATGACATTATGAATGTCAAGGCTGAGTATCCTATCAACATGAACAGATATGATGGTGTGACCCCTGAGGCTATCATCAGAACCATAAACGATATGTACAGCAATCTCATCGTTACAACTGATGTTGGACAGAATCAGCTCTGGACAACGCAGTACATTGATATAGACGAGAACAAACAGCTCTTAACTTCTGGAGGTCTTGGAACCATGGGTTATGGATTTCCTGCTGCCATAGGCGCAAAGCTTGGCAACATGGATAAAGATGTTATCTGTATATCCGGAGACGGCGGAGTCCAGATGAACATTCAGGAGATGGCTACAGCTGTTGCGCTTGAGCTTCCTGTTACCCTCTGTATACTGAACAACGGCTATCTCGGCAATGTACGCCAGTGGCAGGAGCTGTTCTTCAATAAGAGATACAGCAGTACATGTCTCAGATACAGAAGAAGATGCAACAGAGACTGTCAGAATCCGGATAAATGCTGTCCAAAGTATTCTCCTGACTTTGTAAAACTGGCAGAGAGCTATGATGCAAAGGGCATCAGAGTTACAAAGCCTGAGGAAATCAGGCCGGCATTTGAGGCTGCCAGGGCAAATACAAACGGACCTACAGTTATAGAATTCTTCATCGATCCTACGGCCAACGTATTTCCTATGGTTCCGGGTGGAAAGTCACTGAATGACATGATACTTGACTGCTGATATTGATAAATTGATTTTATATTGGTAATAGAATGTACATATATAGATTTGTATATTATCCAGATGAAAGGGGTATATAGAATGAGCGTAAAGAAGAGATGGATATGCCTGTTCGTAGAGAATGAGGTAGGTGTACTTGCAAGAATTTCAGGTTTGTTTTCAAGCAAATCATACAATATAGATACTATAACCGTTGGAGTAACCGAGGATGAGACAATATCCAGAATGACCATCGGTTTCACCAGTGATGACAGGACATTTGAGCAGGTGAAAAAGCAGCTCAATAGAAGTGTTGAGGTTATCAAGGTCGTCGACTACACAGATATTGCAATCCACAACAACGAGATCTTATATGTCAAGGTCAATAGCTGCTCAAATGAAGATAAGGACGAGGTGTTCCGAATTGCAAATGCATTTGGCTACAAGATCACTGACTACAATAAGAAATCAGTGCTTGTTGAGTGTGTTCAGACTGATGCAAAGAACGACAATGCAATAAAACTGTTCAAAGAGAGTTTTCCTAATAGAATAGAGGTTGTAAGAGGCGGAAGTGTTGCAGTTGAAGCGATAAGCATGTCGGACAGATAGTATGACCAGAAAATAACTGTCACAATGATATTGTTGAAAAAATAGTCTGTAAAAAGATTATGAAAGGATCCGTAAAATGAAATTTGTTATACAGCGTGTAAATCACGCATCAGTAGAGGTGGATGGCAAAGTGATCGGCAGCATACAGAAAGGTTTTCTGGTTTTTGTCGGAGTATACGATTCGGATACCAAAGAGATTGCTGACAAGATGATAAACAAGCTTGTGAAGATGAGGATATTTGCCGACGAAAATGGCAAGACAAATCTTGACATAAACAGTGTAAACGGCCAACTCCTGATCGTTTCACAGTTTACCTTGTGCGCAGACTGCCGGAAGGGCAACAGACCATCATTTACTGGTGCAGGAGCGCCTGATATGGCCAATGAGATGTATGAGTATATAATTGAAAGATGCCGTGAGTTTGTTCCTGTGGTGGAACATGGAGAATTTGGCGCAGATATGAAAGTGGATCTGTCCAATGATGGTCCATTTACCATATTACTTGACAGTAATGAATTGTAATATATCCATGATTTGCCGAAAAAATTGTAATATATTGGGAAAATTTTATAAAATCCAACAATATTGTTGAAAAAATGAATATTTGTTAATATAATTACAAGTGGAGTTTCTATATGCAAAGGATAATATTATAGAGAGAACTAATACTGAAAAGGAGAACTATACAATGACAAAGGATCAGATTGAATCTAAAACCTTTAAAAAAGGACTTTTTGGATATAATAAGGATGAGGTTAACAGCTTCCTGCGCTCAGTTGCAGAAGATTATGCAGAACTTGAGACAAAGTATGCAGCTCTTGAGTCAGAGAACGAAGTGTCAAAGAAGAACCTTATGGAGAACAGCGTAAAGATTTATGAGCTTGAGAAGCAGCTCGAGCAGGCTGCTCCTGGTTCCAAGAAGGAAGCCAACGCAGCAAATGCTGAGGCTAACAAGATAATAAACGATGCTAAGAAGAAGGCTAACGAGGTTATCGCAAATGCAAAGGCTGAGCTTGCCAAGCTCAAGGAAGAGATGGAGACACTCAAGAGCGGATCAAGTGCAAAGGTTGCTGAGGCTGCAAATAAGGTTGAAGCTGCAGTTGAGGCGGATCCTATAACAAAGCTTAAGATGAAGTCGCAGGGCGGAGATGCACCTCAGAAGCTTAAGATGACACCAAAGGCTGCTCCAGAGGCAGAGCCAAAGCCGGCAGCATTCACAGGTAAGAGTGCTCAGGCTGCTCAGGAGGAAGAGGAAGAAGAGCTTATCATCGGAGAAGTTGAAGAGGGCGTTAAGCGTAATCAGGCACTTATCGGTGATGGCGATGAGGATGCAGATTTCGAGTTCTTATAAGATTGGGTGTTTATATGACGTATAAAGAATGCGTGGAGTGTATCGACGGCGTTCTCAGTTCTTTGGAATTGGCGGATATTGATGATTGTTGTCTTCAGTTCAATGTTATCGGCAATGATAGTGGGGTGTTCTACATAGATATAAGGGATCATGTTGCCAGATTAACAGAGGATTCAGACAGGGAGTATAAGGTTAAATATGTATTTACAGTTCCAGTTCTTTCGAGACTTTTGAGAAGAGTTGTCGATCCGATGTATGCGTATACTACAAGTAAATATAAGATGATGGGAGATGTGTCTTTGGGAAGATGCATACTCGTCAAACTCTGCGAGGCTTCGGCCTGACAGATAAATAAAGAAAACCGGTGGTATCATGATAGATCCGCCGGTTTTCTTTTGTTGTATAAGCACAGCACGTGTAATTGTATAAGCGCGCAGGCTTAAAATGTATTTTTTACAGAAGATCAGCAACTTCTTTGAGAAGTCTCTCTGTCTTATCCCATCCAAGACAAGGATCTGTGATAGACTTACCATAGCATCCACCATCTACTGGCTGGTTGCCATCCTCAATATAACTCTCAACCATAACACCCTTTACAAGATTCTTGATCTCAGAATCGTAATTCCTGCTGTGGATTATCTCTTTGACAATTCTTGGCTGTTCAATAAATTTCTTGCCAGAATTATTGTGGTTGGCATCAACTATACATGCATGATTTACGAGGTTGAACTTCTTGTATGTGTCAGCAAGGAGCCTGAGATCCTCATAGTGATAATTGGATATAGACTGTCCATGCTTATTCAGTGCACCTCTCAATATACAATGTGTCAAAGGATTTCCGTCTGTATGTGCCTCCCATCCAGAATAGAGGAATGTGTGGTGATGCTGTCCTGCTATACAGGAATTCATCATAACGTTGTAGTCACCACTTGTAGGATTCTTCATACCTACAGGAACATCCATTCCACTTGCGGTAAGTCTGTGCTGCTGATCCTCAACAGAACGTGCGCCTATGGCAACGTAAGAGAGGATATCATCTACATACTGCCAGTTTTCTGAATAAAGCATCTCATCAGCAGCGGTGAGTCCTGTCTCCCTGATAGCTCTTATATGCATTTTTCTGATGGCGTAAAGGCCCTCGAGCATGTCTGATGCCTTTGTAGGATCAGGCTGATGGAGCATTCCTTTGTAACCATCACCAGTAGTTCTTGGCTTGTTAGTATATATACGTGGAATGACCAGTATCTTATCCTTAACTTCATCTGCAACCTTTGCAAGACGATTCTGATAATCGCAAACAGCATCCTCATTATCTGCTGAACAAGGTCCGATGATAAATATAAATCGGTCATCATCGCCTACGAAAATTTTTCTGATCTCTTCATCTCTTCTGGCTTTGATGGCTTTCAACTCGCTTGAAAGAGGGTATAGTTCCTTGATCTCATCGCCAGTTGGTACTCGTTTAACTAATTTCATACTCATGAAACATGTCCTCCTTTTTTCTAGCCATTGATTATATCAGAAAAACTTTACAAAATAAAGAAAATAATACTATATTGGTGGGATAAAAAGTCATATTGCCGGATAAATGCATAATATAATATATAAACAGAAACTGAAAGAGGAGTTGTATGCTGCATTTTCCGGATAGAAAAAAGATGGGCAGGAAGAAAAATATCAGAAGATTATCTGTTATAACGGTACTCATCTTTATCATATTTGCAAACACAAATGGTACGAATCTTATGGTATATGCAGAGGAACAGACAGAGACTCAGGCGGCAGACCAGACAGAAGTTCTGGAGGTGGAATCTCCAAGCTGTATACTCGTTGAGGCATCCACAGGTCAGGTGTTATTTGAAAAAAACTGTGATGAAGCCATGGCTCCGGCTTCGGTTACAAAGGTTATGACGCTTCTTCTGGCTTTTGAGGCGATAGGGGCCGGACAAATGACTCTTGATGATATTGTAACTGTGAGTGAACATGCTGCGTCCATGGGCGGATCGCAATGCTTCTTTGAGGCAGGAGAAGAACAGACTGTTGAAGATATGATAAAGTGTATTATAATTGCATCCGGAAACGATGCGGCTGTTGCCATGGCGGAAAAGGTTGCCGGAAGCGAAGAAGCGTTTGTGAAAAAGATGAATGAGAGGGCTGCTGAGCTGGGGATGACAAATGCAAGTTTCAAAAATGCGTGTGGCTTGGATGCGGATGGACATAAAATGTCAGCACGGGATATCTCCATAATGTCCAGAGAACTCATAACAAAATATCCTGCCATATTTGATTATTCAGGCATATGGATGGATTCGATCATACATAAAACACGAAGGGGCGAGAGTCAGTTTGATCTCGTCAACACAAATAAATTTTTGAATATGTATACAGGAGCAACCGGCCTTAAGACAGGTTTCACAAATACCGCAAAATATTGCATGTCGGCGACTGCTGAGAGGGACGGCATACAGCTTATTGCTGTCATCATGGGAGCTGATACAAAGGATATCAGAAACAAAGACGCCTGCAGGCTGCTTGATTATGGATATTCGATGTGCCAGAAATATACAGATCTGAATATTCTTCAGGAAAAAGAGATTTCCATAGACAATGGCACCGAAAGTTGTGTTACAATTAAGACCGACTCACAATTCACCGGGATCTTGCTTGCGGGAGAACACGCGGAGGATGTGAAGAAGAAACTGGAGATGAGAGATCCACTGACTGCCCCGGTTGACAGTGGTGAAGAGCTTGGAAAGATGAGCTATTATATTGGCGAGAGGTGCATCGGTTCAGTGCCGATATATGCGGCGGAGAAGGTTGATTCCATGAGTATGAAGTACGCTTTCGTTAAAGTGCTCAAGTTACAATTTACATATTGAGGTTAAATACATGAAGATTTTTTTAGTTGTAGTTATCGTACTATGCATTATAACGCTTGTTAATGTTTTGATAGAGAGTTACCGCGAAAACAGAAGAATCTCGTTTTCAAATTATCAACTGCATGACAGGAGAATAAGAAAAAAAGCCCGGATAGTCATGATATCAGATCTCCACAATGCGGAATTTGGAAAGGACAACGAGAAGCTTATAAGCTGTATAGAAAAGATTAATCCGGATTTCATACTGGTGGCGGGGGATATAATAGTCGGAAAGCCGGGACTTACAGTAGATATAGGTATACATTTTCTGAATGAACTTGGCAAGCGTTTTCCTGTGTATATGGGAAAAGGAAATCATGAGATGCGCGTATCCATATATGAAAAATATGGTGATATGTGGAACAGGTTATATGAAGGAACAAAAGATAACATCACCTGGCTTATAAATGAAAGTGTTCATCTTGATGAATACAATGTCACGATATACGGACTTGACATGAAGACGGAATATTACAGAAGATTCAAAAAGCTCGATATGGATGAAGAGTATCTGCTGAATGAACTTCCACCGATAAGCAGATCCGATTACAATATACTTATAGGACATGATCCCGATTATTTTGAAGAATATTCCCGATGGGGCGCTGATCTTACTGTATCCGGCCATGTACATGGTGGACTTGTGATTCTGCCATTTCTCGGAGGCGTGATATCGCCTATGATCAGACTGTTTCCAAAGTACTATAAGGGGTTATATTCCTGCGATGGACATAATATGATAGTCTGTGCAGGACTCGGACTTCACACTATCCGAATCAGAGTTAATAACGAACCGGATCTGGTGACCATCAATTTGTCCAGATAACAGTGCGTTAGCCTCTTATATTTAAACATAATTAAGTGTTGAATTATAGTAATATAGCATATAATATTATGTATGTTGGATGTAAGTTCGCATGGAATTATGTGTGAAGGGGAAGAGCGTGATTTTATGAACAATAACACAGATGATAACAATATAGATAAAGATAATGTGAACACTGATGCCACTGAAGAGATAGTTGCTGAAGAGACAATATTCGGGGGGACAGAGACCGAACCGGAGACTGCGGCATCGGATGCAGCCATTCCCGATGGAGTAGGGATACCGATATTCCCAGATAATGAAGCTTCTGATGAAGCGGACGAACCGGATGACAAGCCTGCAAAAAAGACTCACAGGGCTTTGAAGATCACAGCGGCTATATTTGGAGCGGTGGTCGTATGTACATATATAGTTATATCGATATGGTTCATGTTCCATTACAACTACAAGACATACATCAATGATATAGACTATTCGTTTTACTCACTTGATGATGTCGATGCATACATAGAGAGTTACATACAGGATTATTCCCTCACACTCAAGCTCAGGGGCGGTGAGGAACATGTCATAAAACCAGAAGATATATCGCTTGATATAAAGCCGAATATAACAGCCAAGAAGATCATAAGCGAACAAAATGGCTTTCTCTGGCCTTATTACATGCTAAAGAGAAAAGATTATGACCTTTACTATTCAGCGTCATATGACAAGGATGCTCTCGAGAAGCTTTTGAAGAGCTATGACAGTCTTGACGAGTCCAAGATGGAGAAACCGGAAGATGCCTATGTTAAGATCAAGGATGGAGAATCAACAATTATTCCTGAATCTGAAGGAAATTATCTTGATTTTGACAGATTATGCTGTATAATAGATGAGGCGATTGTTAAAGGTGAATCCGTGCTTGATGTATCGGAAAGTGACGCATACGAGAGTCCTGAGCTCACAGCCGACAGTGAAGAGATAGTAAATGAGCAGAAGGAACTTGCAAAGATCCTTGAGATGACCATTACATATGAGATAGATCAGGTGTCATGGAAGCTTACCAGCAAGGAATATGGCGACTGGATCAGCAACGTAAAAGGAAAATGGAAATTCTCAGAAGACAAGGTGCGTGAGTATGTCGAGGATATCGCAAGCAGATACGATACATACGGTGTGCCGAGGAATTTCAGAACTCATAATGGTGATGTCATCACTCTGGCGAATACCTGGTATGGCTGGATGATCGATGTGGACGGTGAGACAGAAGAGCTCATGAAGATTCTTGAAGCCGGAGAGTCCACAACACATACACCGCCGTTTGACTGCTACGCTGCAGTTTATCACGATGGCGGCGATGATATCGGTGATTCATATATCGAATGTGATTTTGGCCAGCAGCATGTATATGCATATGTAGACGGCAATCTTGTGTGGGATTCCGACTGCGTAACCGGAAGCCTTGCAAACAATGGCAAATACAGAACACCTGAAGGTGTATATACGATCCTGTATAAGAAGACACCTGCTGTGCTTATCGGCGATGACTATGAGACTCCTGTAACATACTGGATGCCATTCATAGGCGAGCTGGGAATCGGATTCCATGATGCATCGTGGAGAAGTTCATTCGGCGGTGATATATACAAGAACAGCGGATCCCATGGATGTGTAAATCTTCCTGTATCCGCGGCAGAACAGTTGTTTAATATAGTATATGACGGAATGCCTGTCATCTGCTATTATTAAAGTGTAATTGGAGACGTACCCAAGAGGTTGAAGGGTCCGCACTCGAAATGCGGTAGGTCGGGCAACCGGCGCGAGGGTTCAAATCCCTCCGTCTCCGTTATAACTTATATAGATCCTGGTCAGGAATAATATCCTGACCTTGTTTTGTATTATGGGGGTGATGATTTGGTAACATACGATCAGTTGACGGAGGCTGCCTCGTATTTGAGACATGCGATAGGAGATGTTCCTGATATAGCCTTTATCCTGGGCAGTGGTCTGGGACATATGGCGGACGTTATTGAGAACCCTGTGTATGTGGATTACGGAGATATTCCACATTTTCCTGTATCTACAGTAGCAGGACACAGAGGCCGCTTCGTATACGGATGTATCCACGGGAAAAAGGTCCTTATCATGCAGGGACGGGTCCATTATTATGAAGGATACGATATGAGCCAGGTTGTCATGCCTGTCCGTGTAATAGGGCTGCTTGGTGTAGATAAGCTTCTGCTCACAAATGCTGCAGGTGGAATATCTGAGAAGCTTGAGCCGGGCGATATCATGATGATAAGTGATCACATTTCAACATTTGTACCATCGCCACTCATTTGCAGTTACTATAATAAATTGGGTGTGAGATTTCCCGATATGACACATGTCTACGATGTGGAGCTGAATAGCTATATCAGAGAAGCATTTGCTGAAAATGATATTGATTTCAGGTCGGGTGTATATATTCAGGTCACCGGTCCTCAGTATGAGACTCCTGCAGAGATAAGAATGTTTGCGGGAATGGGGGCAGATGCAGTTGGAATGAGCACTGTATGTGAAGCCATAGCTGCAAGACATATGGGAATGCGTGTCGCAGGTCTTTCCTCAATATGCAACAAAGCTGCAGGCCTCGGCGGAGAGCTTTCGCACGAGGAGATCATTGCGGCGGGCGATGAAGCGTCAGGAAGACTTGTTCGTATCATAGACTCATTTATACAGAAAATATAATTATGGAGATCATATATGGATGTAATATTGTACACTGATGGATCTGCCAGAGGCAATCCAAATGGACCTGGTGGATATGGTGCTGTTCTTCAGTTTATCGATGCAAATGGACAGCTTCATGAGAGAGAATACAGCCAGGGATATATAAAGACAACAAACAATAGAATGGAGCTTATGGCGGCGATAGTCGGGCTTGAGGCTCTTATAAAGCCATGTAATGTGAAATTGTATTCAGATTCACAGTATCTGTGCAACGCATTTAACCAGCACTGGATAGAGGGCTGGATCAAAAAAGGCTGGAAGCGCGGCAAGAATGAACCGGTCAAAAACCGGGATCTGTGGGAACGTCTGCTTGCAGCAAAAGCACCACACAACGTGGAATTCCTGTGGGTCAAAGGTCATGCCGGCAACCCTGGAAATGAGAGATGTGACATGCTGGCAACAGCAGCCGCAGACGGCGATGGAAAAATAACTGATGAAGGTCTGGATCAGGCCTGAGTACGAGGAGATAAGACATGAAAAAGGCAGATTTCAGAAAACTGTTTGATGATAAGATACTTATACTTGATGGAGCCACAGGAACAAATCTTATGAATGCAGGCATGCCTCTTGGCGTGTGCCCCGAGAAATGGATACTTGAACGTCCACAGATAATGTTTGACCTCCAGGTTGCATATCTGAACGCCGGCACAGATATTCTGTATGCTCCAACCTTTACATGTAACAGGATAAAACTCAACGAGTATGGGCTTGCCGATGATCTTGAGGACATGAACAGAAGACTTGTAGAATTGTCTAAGGAAGCGGTCAAGGCTGCAGGCCATGGCCTCGTGGCGGGCGATATCACCATGACCGGCGAGATGCTCTATCCTATGGGAAAACTGAAGTTTGAAGAGCTGGTCGACGTGTATAAGGAACAGATAAAGGTCATAGACGAGAGTGGTTGTGACCTGCTTGTGGTCGAGACCATGATGAGCCTCGCTGAGACCAGAGCTGCGGTTATTGCGGCAAATGAAGTGTCAGATCTCCCTATAATCGCCAGCCTTACATTCAACGAGGATGGACGTACCCTGTATGGAACCGATCCTGTGACAGCAGTAAATGTTCTTCAGAATCTTGGAGTGGCAGCTATAGGTGTAAACTGTTCCACGGGCCCTGATAAGATGGTCGAGCTTGTTAGACAGATGAAGAGCATCGCATTTATCCCTGTATTTGCAAAGCCGAACGCCGGAATGCCGGAGCTTGTAAATGATAAAAGCGTATATCGGATGACCCCTGAGGAATTTGCTGAAGATATGAAGATGATAATTGAGGCCGGGGCCGGAATGGTTGGTGGCTGTTGCGGTACGAGACCTGAACACATAAAGGCTCTTGCTGATATGGCTTCCAAGATGCCTGTTCCTGAGATAAGTTCAGAGCATGTCAGATGTATATCATCTGAGCGTTCATCTCTCATAATAGATCTGGATGCTCCGTTTAAGGTTGTTGGAGAGAGAATCAACCCGACTGGAAAGAAGAAGCTTCAGGCTGAGCTCAGGGAGGGATCTCTTGAGCTTGTCATGAATATGGCCGAAGAGCAGGTAGATAAAGGCGCTTCAATACTTGATATCAATGTCGGTATGAATGGTATCGATGAGAGAGATATGATGCTTAAGGTAGTATATCAGGTATCGCAGGCTGTAAACCTTCCGTTATGCCTTGATTCCAGCTCACCAGAGGTACTTGAGGCGGCACTTCGTATCTATCCGGGACGTGCGCTTGTCAATTCAGTATCCCTTGAGAAGGTGAAGATGGAAGAGATACTGCCTCTTGTAAAGAAGTACGGAGCTATGTTTATTCTTCTTCCTCTGTCGGATAAGGGGCTTCCGGAGAGTCCACAGGAGAAGGAGGACATAATCAACACGGTGCTTGGCACTGCGTATGAGATGGGATTTACGAAGAATGATGTGGTTGTGGACGGACTTGTTGCAACGGTCGGTGCCCAGAAGGACGCTGCCATCAACTGCCTGAAAACCATAAACTACTGTTATAACAACGGACTTGCAACCATCTGTGGTCTGTCCAACATTTCATTTGGACTTCCTGAGAGAATGTTTGTAAATACAGCATTCCTCACCATGGCTATCTCTCGTGGACTTACGATGGCTATAGCAAATCCTTCCCAGACCATGCTCATGAATGCTGCATTTGCTTCTGATATGCTGCTTTTCAAGGATGAGAGCGATGTCCGTTATATTGAGAATGTCAAACCTCTTGAGCTTGCCTCACCGGGAGCGGGTGCATCCGGCGGCAAAGCAGGATCTGATCTGGAGGGAAAAAGCCAGATATACATAGATGTTCTCAAGGGAAATAAGAGATCAATACTTGACGATGTACACGCTGTGCTTGACAGCGGAGCTGATCCCCAGTCCATCATAGATAACGATCTGATAGGTGCGATAAATGAGGTTGGACGACTCTTCGAGAAGAAAAAATATTTCCTGCCACAGCTCATATCAAGTGCTGAGACCATGGAGATGGCGATAGGTGTTATAAGTCCACTTGTTCTGAAGGACAAGGACAGCTCTGATATGCCTACCATAGTCGTGGCGACAGTTGAGGGCGATATACATGATATAGGTAAGAACCTCGTGGTTCTTATGCTCAGGAACTATGGATTTAATGTTATAGATCTCGGCAAGGATGTTCCTTGTGATGTGATAATACAAGCGGCAAAGGATAATAACGCCAGCATAATCGGACTGTCAGCCCTCATGACAACCACCATGGTCAAGATGAAGGATGTTGTTGAAGCTGTGAAGGAGAATGGCCTGGACAGTAAAGTTGTTATAGGCGGTGCAGTTATAACCGAGAGCTACGCCGAGGAGATCGGTGCGGATGGATATTCCGAGGATGCGGCAAACTGCGTGGTTGTAGTCAAGAATCTTCTGGGCATAGAGTAAATATTTGGAAAAATCCGGATATCTCACTATAAGTTTTGGGGTTTTTGTAAATACACAACAAATATTATCAGAAATAACAGATAAAAATAATTACAAAATTCACGTTATAAATTGACATTAAAGAGGTTTATAACTATAATAATTTAGTACATTTTAAAGAGACGAGTTGAAAGGTGGTACATATAGATGGGTAATATTGTTTTGTCACTGCTTGTTGACAACACATCAGGAGTTTTGAGCAGAGTGTCAGGACTGTTCAGTAGAAGAGGTTATAACATTGACAGTGTGACAGTAGGAGAGACTGAGAATCCTGCTTATTCCAGAATGACTGTTGCGGTTAGTGGCGATGAAGCCAGTCTCATCCAGATTAAAAAGCAGCTCAACAAACTTGAGGATGTAGTAGATATCGTAGAACTTGAGCCGGGCAAGTCTGTGTGCAGAGAGCTTGTACTTGTCAAGGTCAAGGCAAATCCATCTGAGAGAAAAGACATTATCTCGGTTGCAGATATTTTCAGAGCAAATATAGTTGACGTTTCAAAAGATTCGGTTATTATAGAACTTACGGGAACAACAACCAAGTGTGAGGCGTTCCTCAGACTGCTCGATGGACATGAGATAGTTGAGCTTGTACGCACAGGTCTCACAGGTCTCATCAGAGGTTAACACGTTTTTAATTATCCAAGTGGTAGTTAATATATAAGTCATTTTATACATATTTAGGAGGATTAAAGAAATGGCAGAAGCAAAGATTTATTATCAGCAGGATTGCAATCTTTCATTACTTGATGGAAAGACAATCGCAATCATAGGATATGGTAGTCAGGGTCATGCACATGCCCTCAACGCTAAGGAGTCAGGATGCAATGTCATCATCGGTCTTTACGAGGGAAGCAAGTCATGGGCTAAGGCTGAGGCACAGGGATTTAAGGTATACACAGCCGCTGAGGCTGCAAAGCAGGCTGATATAATTATGATTCTTATCAACGATGAGTTACAGGCAGATATGTACAAGAAGGATATCGAGCCAAACCTTGAGCCAGGTAACATGCTTATGTTCGCTCATGGTTTCAACATTCACTTCGGTTGTATCAAGCCACCAAAGGATGTTGACGTAACAATGATCGCTCCAAAGGCACCTGGACACACAGTACGTTCAGAGTACCAGGCAGGAAAGGGTACACCTTGTCTTGTTGCTGTAGAGCAGGATGCTACAGGTAAGGCACTTGACCTTGCACTTGCATATGCACTTGCAATCGGTGGAGCAAGAGCCGGCGTTCTTGAGACAACATTCAGAACAGAGACAGAGACAGACCTCTTCGGTGAGCAGGCAGTCCTTTGTGGTGGTGTTTGTGCACTTATGCAGGCTGGTTTCGAGACACTTTGCGAGGCTGGTTATGATCCAAGAAACGCATACTTCGAGTGTATCCATGAGATGAAGCTTATCGTAGACCTTATCTACCAGTCAGGATTCGCTGGAATGAGATATTCAATCTCTAACACAGCAGAGTACGGTGACTATATAACAGGTCCTAAGATCGTTACAGCAGAGACAAAGAAGGCTATGAAGCAGATCCTTAAGGACATCCAGGATGGTTCATTTGCTAAGGAGTTCCTCCTTGACATGTCACCAGCAGGACGTCAGGTTCACTTCAAGGCTATGAGAAAGCTTGCTTCTGAGCATCCATCAGAGAAGGTTGGAGAGCAGATCAGAGCACTTTATAGCTGGAACAACGAGTCAGACAAGCTTATCAACAACTAATTTCTGGTTATATATTTAAACGTATACACTTTACCCGGTAATTACTGCATGCAGTGGTTGCCGGGTATTTTTTATGAGGGCTGTATCCGCACTGGATACAGGCAGCCGCCATGATAACTAGTGCAGCAACACCTCATTTTACTTTGAATGGATTTTGTGATAGTATATATAAAGTATTGCGTTAGATTTGGAGGCGTATCGATATGGGTAAGCAGCTTACAAAAAAAGACATCGAAAAGATGGAACAGGAGATCGAATATAGAAAATGTGTAGTCAGGAAGGAGAAGCTTGAAGCCGTAAAGGAGGCAAGAGCTCAGGGGGATCTCAGTGAGAATTTTGAATATTATGCAGCAAAGAAAGACAAGAATGCCAATGAGCGAAGGATCAGATATCTGGACAGGCTTGTCAGGACTGCAGATATAATAGATGATACCTCAGCAGACGATGAGGTTGGAATTGATAACACGGTAACCGTTTATTTTGAGGATGACGACGAGGAGGAAACATACAGAGTTGTCACAAGCGTTCGTGCTGATGTGCTTGACGGAAGGGTGAGCAACGTATCACCTATAGGCAGGGCGATCATGGGACACAAGGTTGGCGACAGAGTCCAGGTCGTTCCAGAGAAGGGTGAGCCGTATTATCTGGTCATAAGAAAGATTGAAAACACACAGGATGATGGATCATTTGAGATTAACTAGGTGGATCATATGAATTGTTTGGAAGCACAGTCAAAGATAATGGCGTTTATTGAGAATAAACTCCCTGACGATGAACTCAGAGAGTTTATTAAGCATGTCAGATCATGCAAAAACTGCTATGAAGAGCTGGATATCTATTACACGCTTATAGTTGGTATGAAACAACTGGACGAGTCTGATAATATATCTACAGATTTTAAGAATGCCCTGGATAAGCATCTTGAGGAAGAGATGAACAGACTTACCACGGTAAAGAGAATAGCAAATTCCACGATACTGGTCGGAATTGCAGCCGTTGTTGCCGGACTTATATGGCTGTACAGCGGTGCTCTTGACAAGGTCTACAACTATGAACAGAATTCCAAACTCAGTGAGCAACCTGAATACTATTATGCTGAATTCTTTGGCTCAAGACTTTTGGACGATTCCCGCTATGATCTCAGTGATATCGACAGATATTACGAAGAACAAAACAAAGTCAGGGATGAAAGTACGGAATTTATGCAGAATATCAAAAAATATAATGCGAATCATAAGGGTATCGAATAGTCAGAATACTCTATGGCGAGCGGTAAATAAGAGGAGGTTTTCATGCCAGATACAGGTAAAAAGATATTGATAATAGATGGACACAGCATACTTAACAGAGCTTTTTACGGGCTTCCGGATCTCACCAACTATGAGGGACTTCACACGAATGCTGTCCTCGGTTTTCTTAATATTATATTCAAGATAATCGACGAAGAGAATCCGACAAATGTATGTGTGGCATTTGACGTTAAACAGCCTACATTCAGACATCTTATGTACAAAGAGTATAAGGGCACAAGAAAGCCTATGCCGGATGAACTGCGGGAGCAGGTACCACTCATAAAAGAAGTCTTGACAGCGATGAACGTCACCATAGTTGAGAAAGGTGGTTATGAGGCTGATGACATCATAGGCACATTGTCAAGAGTTGCAGATTCTGCCGGATACAAGGTTGTGATAGTATCGGGTGACAGGGATCTTCTGCAGCTTGCAACAGACAATATCCTTGTCCGTATTCCGAAGACAAAAGCAGGCGGAACCACGATAGAGAACTATTACGCAGACGATGTGAAGGATCTCTATGGAGTTACCCCAGTCCAGTTTATAGATATGAAGGGACTTATGGGTGATACGTCAGATAACATCCCGGGGGTTCCTGGAATAGGTGAAAAGACCGCCTCAAAGATCATTCAGCAGTGGGGATCTGTGGCAGGAGCTCTTGAACATATAGACGAGATCAAGCCTCCTAAAGCCCAGAAAAATCTTGCGGAGTTCTCAGAACAGGCAATAATGTCCAGAGAGCTTGCAGCGATCAAGCTTGACTGTGAACTGGATTTCAAGCTTGAGGATACCACATATGAGAATGCGTTTAATGACAATTCATACAACATTTTCAAAAGACTGGAATTCAAGAGTCTCTTAAAGAAGTTTGACAACCAGCAGACTGTAAGTGAACTGAAACCGGATATAACAGTGGTAAATTCTACAGCCGACTTTGCTCATATCGAGGATGCTGCAAAGAAATCAGGAGCTGTCGGTGTATACGTTGCCCACAGTGATGACATGATGCTCGGCATAGCCGTTGCCTGTGATTCAAAGGATGTGTACGTGATAAACTGTTCATCGGGTATAGATCCTGATGAGGCAGTCAAATTCATATACGATCTGAAGAATGCCGGAATCATCATATGCATGGAGGATCTTAAGAGCGCGCTGAAATATGTAGATTTTCATGAATGTGACACAAATGTACTTGATATAGGAGTGGCAGCATATCTCCTCAATCCGATGGAGGATTCATACGATTACGATGATGTCGCAAAGGAATATCTTGGCAACATACTTCCTTCTGAGAAGGAACTCATCGGCAAAGATGAATTGAATATATTTACATTTATAAGTGATAATTTTCTTGAAGTATTTTCGTACAAGGCGGTCGTTCCGCTCCTTGCAAAGGATATCGTCATGGATAAGCTTGCCAAAGAAGGCATGCTTGAATTGTACAATAAGGTTGAGCTCCCTACCGTTTACACCTTATACGACATGGAAAAACGCGGAATAAGAGTCGATAAGGCAGAGCTTGAGGAATACAGCAAAAAGCTTGAGAAGAGGATTCAGGAGCTTCACGATTCGATAATCGGTTACGCAGGAAAAGAGTTCAATATCAATTCTCCGAAGCAGCTTGGACCTATCCTTTTTGAAGATATGGGCATACCGGGCGGCAAAAAGACCAAGACGGGCTACTCAACAAGTGTGGATGTACTTGAAAAGGTCAAAAACGAACATCCTATCATCGGAGATATTCTGGAATACAGACAGCTCACAAAACTCAATTCCACATACGCAGTGGGACTTGTGAACTATATATCGGATGACGGACGTATTCACGGAACCTTTAACCAGACTATCACGGCAACCGGAAGAATAAGCTCAACAGAGCCTAACCTTCAGAATATACCTATGAAGCTGGAACTCGGAAGACTTATCAGAAAGGCATTTATCCCTAAGGAGGGATATATATTTGTAGATGCCGATTACTCACAGGTAGAGCTTCGTGTACTTGCCCATCTGTCGGGAGATGAGGTTATGAAGAATGCCTTTCTGAATAACGTGGATATTCATGCCACTACGGCATCTGAGGTGTTTGAGGTTCCTATCGATGAGGTTACATCTCTTCAGAGACGGCATGCCAAGGCAGTCAACTTCGGAATCGTGTACGGAATCAGCGCATTTGGTCTGAGTGAGGATCTGGGTATATCCAGAAAAGAGGCTTCAGATTTCATTGCAAAGTATTACGACACCTATAAGAGTATAAAAGCGTATTTGGATGAACAGGTAGCCCACGCAAAGGAAAAAGGCTATGTGACGACCATGTTCGGAAGGATCAGGCCTATCCCTGAGCTGAAGTCATCCAACTTTATGCAGAGGAGTTTTGGCGAGAGGGTTGCCATGAATTCGCCTATACAGGGAACCGCTGCGGACATAATCAAGATCGCCATGGTGAGAGTTAACATGAAGCTCAAGGAGCTCGGACTGAAGTCACAGCTTATCCTGCAGATACACGATGAGCTTCTTATAGAGGCTGCCGAGGATGAAGTGGACATAGTGAAGAAGCTTCTCGTTGATGAGATGATGCATGCCGCAGATATGACCGTACCTCTTGAGGTGGGCGTTGCATCAGGAAATAACTGGTATGAGGCAAAATAATATGAAGATCATAGGAATAACTGGTGGTATCGGTTCTGGAAAAACTGCTGTGCTTGATATAATGCAGCGAGACTACGGAGCATTCATTATGGAGGCCGACGCCCTGGCTCACAGACTCATGGAACCGGGACAGATATCATACAATGACATAGTGGAACACTTTGGAAGAGATATTCTTGATGAAGACAGCAGGATCGACAGAGCAAAGCTTTCAGCGGTCGTTTTCAGCGATCAGAAGCAGCTCGATATCCTCAATTCCATAACCCATCCAAATGTAAAAAAGGCCATTCTTGAATCCATGGAGGAGCAGAAAAAGTCAGGATGCAGACTATACGTTCTTGAAGCTGCACTGCTTATCCAGGATGGGTATTTGGACATCTGCGATGAGATGTGGTATGTCTATGCAGACGTTTCAAAACGAATTGAACGTTTGTGTGCTTATCGCGGATTTACCGATGAAAAAGCAAGAAAAGTCATCGCTTCGCAGGATCCTGACAGCTATTATGAGGAAAATTGTTCAAAAAAGATAGACAATTCAGGTAATTTAGAAAAATTGAGAAACCAGCTTAAGCTGGCGATGGGAATTGAGTGTTAGATTTTTTTAGTTATTATCACGGATTGTACGGATAAAAAGACAATTTTTTTGGCTATTTCTATTGAGAATAATGGGGCAATGAGTTAAACTTTAACTATGTGTGTTTTCATTATTTCAAAGGGGGAAATAAACATGAAGTTTATTGATCAGTTAAAAGAAAAAGCCAAACAGAATAAGAAAACTATCGTACTGCCTGAGACATCAGACATGAGAACAATCGAGGCAGCCGGCAAGGTATTGGCAGAGGGCATTGCGAACATTATCCTGGTTGGAGACAAGGAAGATATCATGAGCAGAGCTGGTGATATCGATCTCAGCGGAGCATCATTTGTTGACCCTAAGAATTATGAGAAATTTGATGAATACGTGGATGCTTTTGTAGAGATGAGAAGAAAGAAGGGCATGACCGAGGCAAGAGCCAAGGAACTGCTTTTAACAAACCCATTATATTTTGGATGTATGATGGTTAAGCAGGATGATGCAGACGGTATGGTTGCCGGTGCGATCAATGCATCAGCAGATGTGCTCCGTGCAGCACTTCAGACACTGAAGACTGCTCCGGGAACAAGAATCGTATCAGCATTCTTCCTGGTTGTAGTTCCAGATTGTCAGTATGGTGCCAACGGAACATTTGTATTTGCAGATGCAGGACTCAATCAGAGCCCGTCAGCGTCAGAGCTTGCAGATATCGCAGAGCAGTCAGCGAAGTCATTTGAACTTCTGGTTGATGAGACACCTGTTGTGGCTATGCTGTCACATTCAACAAAGGGAAGCGCAAAGCATCCTGACGTTGACAAGGTTATTGAAGCTACAGAGATCGTTAACGCTGAGTTCCCTGACCTTCTGTGTGATGGTGAGCTTCAGTCAGATGCAGCACTCGTTCCTGAGGTTGCAGCATCAAAGGCACCTGGAAGCAAGGTTGCAGGACAAGCGAATGTTCTTGTGTTCCCTGATCTTGATGCAGCGAACATCGGATACAAGCTTGTACAGAGACTCGCAAAAGCTGATGCATATGGTCCTGTTACACAGGGTATTGCAAAGCCTGTAAACGACCTGTCAAGAGGCTGTGTTGCAGACGATATAGTTGGAGTTGTTGCCATAACAGCTATCCAGGCTCAGGCTCAGGAGGACGGCAGAATGAAGGTAACTCCAAAAGAGAGATAGTAAAAGATAATTTTTAAAGATGATTTATTTACACATAAGTTGTGCAGGAGGATTGAAATGAAGGTTCTTGTAATTAATTGTGGTAGTTCATCACTGAAGTATCAGCTTATTGATTCTGATACAGAGGCTGTTATAGCAAAAGGACTGTGTGAGAGGATCGGTATCGACGGAAAGCTCACACATCAGACCATGGGTAAGGATAAGTATACAGTGGATGCCGCTATGCCGGATAACGTGTCCGCGAGGGAATATGCACAGCCTCCTTGACGCTCTTCTTGATACAGATAAGGGAGCTATCGCTTCACTGTCAGAGATCGACGCTGTTGGACACAGAATAGTTCACGGCGGTGAGAAGTTTGCGAATTCAGTAGTTATAACAGACGAAGTAATGGCGGCCATAGAAGAGTGTAATGATCTTGCACCACTTCACAACCCTGCCAACCTCATTGGAATCAGAGCATGTCAGGCACATATGCCGGGTGTTCCTATGGTTGCGGTATTTGATACAGCATTCCACCAGACCATGCCTGATAAAGCATATACATATGCAATACCTTACGAATATTACGAGAATTATAAGATAAGAAGATACGGTTTCCACGGAACAAGCCACAGCTTTGTATCCAAGAGACTGGCAGAGCTTATAGGCAGGGATATCAAAGATACCAAGCTTATCGTATGCCACCTTGGAAACGGATCAAGTATCACAGCAGTTGACGGCGGTAAGTCAGTGGACACTTCCATGGGACTCACACCTCTTGCAGGTCTTCCTATGGGCACAAGAAGCGGTGATATAGATCCTGCGATTCTTGAGTTCATTGCCGGCAAAGAGGGCAAGAGCGTTGAGGAGATAACAACTATTCTTAATAAGAAGTCAGGTGTATCAGGACTTTCAGGCGTATCAAGTGATTTCAGAGATCTTGACGCCGGCATGAAGGATGGCAATGACAGATGCCGTCTTGCTCTCGATGTATTCTGCTACAGTGTCAAGAAATATATTGGAGCATATGTAGCCGCAATGGGAGGCCTTGATGCGATAGCGTTTACGGCAGGAATCGGAGAGAACAATCCATATGTAAGAAGAGTATCAACAATGGATCTTTCATTCATGGGTATCGATATAGATGAGACTAAGAACGAGATCCGCGGCGAAGAGCAGAAGATATCCACTGACGCTTCAAAGGTTCAGGTATGGGTAGTTCCTACAAACGAAGAGCTTGCCATTGCAAGAGAGACTGTAGAGCTTGTTACAAAATAAGTCTTCTGTATAACGACAGGATTCAGTTGACGGAATTGTATAAAAATTTTGCAATATTTTGTTGACAATAAATATCTGTATATGTATAATAGCAGATGTGCGATTTTTAGGAGATATTATGTTAATTGATTTATCTGAGATTTTATCCACTGAGGGATTGACTAAAAGCGTTGAAGTACATGTAGACTTTGATAGTTTCCAGTTTAAGGGAATGGACTACCGGATTGGACAGGCAGATGATTTTCAACTGAATCTGTCGAATGACGGCAAGAACAGAGTCAAGGTTACCGGAAGCACTGATGTTGTCATGGAGCTTGTGTGTGACAGATGTCTGGAGGAGTTTGAGAGAACTTTCCATATAGATATCGACACAGTTATTGATACTTCCGTTTTGGATTCTGATAAGGTAGATGAGATAGATGAGTTAAGCTATTTTGAAGACTGTAATATCGATATGGACGCACTGTTGAAAAAGGAACTGATGGGTTTAGTTCCAATACAGATTCTGTGCAGGGATGACTGCAAGGGACTCTGTAAGGTGTGTGGAACGAATCTGAATCATGGTACATGTAACTGTGATGATTTTGTTCCTGATCCGAGATTATCAGTTTTTAATGACATCTTAAAGAATTGAGGAGGTGTGAATAATGTCAATTTGTCCAAAGAATAAGAGCTCAAAGGCTAGAAGAGATAAGAGAAGAGCTAACTGGAAGATGTCTGCACCAGCATTAGTTAAGTGCAGCAAGTGTGGCGAGTTAATGGTTCCACACAGAGTTTGTAAGAACTGCGGTTCATACAACAAGAAAGAGATTATCTCAGTTGCTGAGTAATTTCCAGTTCTCACTCGGTATTTGAGTAGTAGAATAAACAAGACCTTTCTTATTTTTATAATAAGGAAGGTCTTTTTTCGTGCACATATATACATAGCGGTTTGTATATTTGTACTGAAATATTTGACTTTGACAATTCAGAAATATATAATGACCTTGTGCGTTTGCACCTAAAAATAATTATATGGTGGGATATCCCATAATACACGTAAGATAGGAGAGTTTTGATATGGGCGATACAAGAATTGTAGTAGATGCTATGGGCGGAGATTATGCACCGGAGTGGATCATAAGAGGTGCTGTAGAAGCTGTGAACGAAGGGGCAAAGGCTCATATAATTCTCACTGGAAAAGAGGCTGTCATAAATGGTGAGCTTGCCAAATACACATATGACACCTCCAAGATAGAGATAAAGAACTGTACTGAGGAGATCACATGTCACGATGCACCTGTTCAGGCAATCAGAAGCAAGAAAGACTCATCACTTACAGTTGGAATGAATATGGTAAAAAGTGGAGAGGCTGACGCAATAATCTCAGCCGGAAGCTCAGGAGCCATCCTTGCAGGAGGACAGCTTATCGTCGGAAGATCCAAAGGTGTGAAGAGATCACCTCTGGCACCACTCATCCCTACGACCAAGGGATATTCGCTTCTTATTGACTGTGGTGCTAATGTTGATGCGAGACCTGAGCATCTGCTTCAGTTTGCAAAGATGGGTTCCATATATATGGAGAACATCGAGAAGATCGAGAAGCCAAGAGTAGCCATCGTCAATATTGGTGACGAGGAGGAGAAGGGTAACGCCCTCGTAAAGGAGACATACCCACTGCTCAAGGAATGTAAGGACATCAATTTTGTTGGAAGTATAGAAGCTCGTGAGATTCCAAATGGTGCTGCAGATGTCATCGTATGTGAAGCATTTGTGGGAAATGTTATCCTCAAGCTGTACGAGGGACTTGCAAAAATGCTGCTTGGAGAGATCAAGAAAGCGGTCATGTCTTCATTCAAGTCAAAGATCGGCGGTGCACTTATAAAGGATTCCCTCGGAGAACTCAAGGAGAGATTCAACGCCAAGACAAAGGGGGGAGCACCTCTTCTTGGACTTAAGGGACTCGTGGTAAAGATCCACGGCAACTCACACAACGAAGAAGTTAAGAGTGCAATATTCCAGTGCATCAACTTCAGTGAGACCGGAGTAAACGCCAAGATTGCTGAAAAGCTGAGTGAGGAGCAGGCATAATGAAGAAGGATTATGGTGAGCTTGAAAAAAGAATAGGATACGAATTCAAGGATATAAGACTTCTGATAACGGCTCTGACACACACGTCATTTGCAAATGAGCTTAAGGTTAATAAAACTGAGTCATATGAGAGACTTGAGTTTCTCGGGGATGCCATCCTTGAGTATATTGTGAGTGACTATCTCTTCCGCAAGAAGAGAGAATATGAGGAGGGAAAACTCACAAAGCTGAGGGCAAGTCTCGTATGCGAATTTACTCTTTCACAGATATCCGAGAGTCTTGGATATGGCAAATTTGTCCTTCTTAGCAAGGGTGAAGCCCAGACAGGCGGAAGGACAAGGAAATCCATTCTGTGTGATCTCTTTGAATCCGTTCTCGGTGCGATGTATCTTGATGGTGGAATGGATGTCGCCAAGAAGTTTGTCCATCAGTTCCTGCTGGATGACGTTGAGACAAAATCATTGTTCTACGATGCAAAGTCAACCCTTCAGGAATTCTGCCAGAAGAATGGAAAAGAATTAAAGTATGAGCTCATAGAGGAGAAGGGGCCTGAACATAACAAGATATTTGTATCGGATGCCTTGATAGATGGCCAGGCTACAGCCAGAGGTGAGGGTTCAAACAGAAAGAACTCCGAACAGATGGCTGCATACAAAACATTGTTACAATTAAGAAAAAAGCAGGATTAATTTATGTATTTAAAGAGTATAGAGGTAAATGGCTTCAAGTCATTTGCAAACAAGATAGTATTCAAATTCAATCACGGAATAACCTGTATCGTTGGACCTAATGGTTCGGGTAAGAGCAATGTAGCGGATGCAGTGAGATGGGTTCTGGGTGAACAGAGTGCCAAGAGTCTCCGTGGTTCCAAGATGGAGGATGTCATTTTCTCGGGAACACAGCTCAGAAAGCCGCAGGGCTCCGCATATGTTGCCATAACTCTTGACAACAGCGATCACAGCCTTCCTATAGATTATAATGAAGTCACAGTTGCAAGACGAGTATACAGATCAGGAGAGTCTGAATATCTGATTAACGGTACTGTCAGCAGACTGAAGGATGTATATTCTCTCTTCTTTGACACTGGTATCGGTAAGGAGGGTTATTCAATCATCGGACAGGGCCAGATCGAGAAGATCCTCAATGGTAAACCTGAGGAGAGACGAGAGCTTTTTGACGAGGCTGCCGGGATCGTAAAGTTCAAGAAGAACAAGGCTGCTGCGGAGAAATCACTTGAAGCAGAGAGGGACAATCTCAGCCGTGTCAACGACATTCTCAAGGAGCTTGAAAAACAGGTCGGACCACTCAAGGAGCAGTCTGAGACCGCAAGGAAATATCTGGCATTTAAAAATGAATTAAAAAAACTCGATGTGAATGCATTCCTTCTTGAGACAGAGAAACTTAAAACAGCTCTCGAGGAAGATCAGAACAGGCTCACTATCGTAAACGATGATATAGATGAGAGCAAGCAGGCGTATGAACAGACAAAGGAAGAATACGACCAGATAGAGACTGCTATAGAGCAGCTCAATTCCATAATTGAGTCATCTAAAAACGAGATTCATGAGAACAGGCTTGCAAAAGAGCGTGCTGAAGGTGAGATAAATGTTATCAACCAGCAGATAATCACACTCAAAATGAACGATCAGAACATACATGATCAGATAGACCGAATCAACAGCCAGATCGAGTCCGGCGAGAAAGAACTCGCAGATTACACATCCCAGAAAGATGAACTGGATGACTCTATCTCAGAAGTTGAACAGGCACTTAAAACAGCCCAGAAGGAAAGCTCCGACATGACCTCCTACATAGAGGCCTGCCAGCAGGAGATTGAGAGCTGCAAGGCTGACATCATAGAATATATGCATGAGAGCGGTAATCTCCAGGCAAAGGTCGGAAGATATGACGCCATGCTGGAGAATATCAACTTTAGAAAGACACAGCTCAACCAGAGACTTCTGCAGTTTAAGAGCGACGATGCCGGGGACAAGAAGGAATATGAGTCACTGTCATCACAGCTTGCCGAACTTGAGGCGGGATCAAAGGTCATTCTCGCGGGATTGGACAGTGCAACCGATCAGCTTGCCCAGAATCAGAATAGAAACAAAACTAACCGTGAGCTGATCCACAACACCAACGAGAAGCTTTCGGCCACAGAGTCCAAGATGGAGGCTCTCAGAAATATAACTGAGAGATACGACGGATACGGCAACAGTATCAGACGAGTCATGGAACAGAAGCAGTGGAATCCGGGCATAATAGGCGTTGTTGCGGACATAATCACGGTAAATCAGAAGTACGAGGTCGCTGTGGAGACTGCCCTTGGCGGAAGTATACAGAACATTGTCACTGAGGACGATGCCACTGCCAAGAGAATGATCTCATATCTGAAGACCAACAGACTCGGACGTGCAACATTTCTTCCGCTTAACACCATAACAGACCGCGGTTCCGTCAGAAATGATGTGCTCAGGGAAAAAGGAGTCATAGGAGTTGCATCAGATCTTGTTGAGGTCGATTCCAAATTCAACACGCTGGTAAAGAACCTTTTAGGCAAGATCATAGTTGTCGACAATATCGATAATGCCCTGGCGGTAGCGCGTAAGAACAATCAGTCGCTCAGACTTGTCACCATAGAGGGAGAACTGATAAATCCGGGCGGATCAATGACCGGAGGTGCATTCAGGAATTCCAGTAACCTTCTCGGAAGGAAGAGGGAGCTGGATGAACTCAAGGAGCAGATCGATAACCTGAAATCAACAGCGTCAAAGGCTGCGGCTCTCGACGCACAACTTAAGACTTCAAGAGATCAGCTCAGACAGGATATAGACAAATACAACTCCGAACTGCAGCAGGCATATCTGAAAAAGAATACTCTGACCATGAGTATTGACCAGGTCAAAGAAAAACTTGCCGAATCTGAAAGAGTATTTGTCTCGATCGAGAAAGAGGTAGCAGAGCTCAATAATCAGATAACGGAGATAAACAACAATAAGAATTCTCTTGCCGACAACAACAAAAAGCATGAAGCCATGAGGCTTGAAGCTGAGGCAAGAGTGGAAGAACTTGAGGGACAGGGACAGGAGAACAAGGATAAGCTCACCGCTGCAAACGCAAGGGTATCTGAGCTTATGATTAAGTTTAATTCCGTCAAGCAGAAAGAGAACTTCATTGTAGAAAATATCCGAAGAATAAATATGGATATCGAAAAATACAAGGAAGAACTTGAGGGCTTTACAAGCCGCGTGGAGTCATCATTCAGTGAGATCACAGAGCTGGAAGACAGGATAGCTGCTATAAAGACAGATATCGCAAGCAGAACCGGAAGTATCGCTGACAACGAGGACAAGGTAAACGAATTCTCAGTCAAGAGAGAGGAATTACAGCAGAGCCACAAGGAATTCTTTGCCAGACGAGAAGAACTTTCCGAAAAGATTGCAGGACTCGAGAAGGACTCATACAAGCTCACATCGGTAATCGAGAAGAACACTGAGAAAGCAGACGAACTCAGCAACTATATGTGGGAGGAGTATGAGCTTACATACAGCAGTGCCCAGGAACTCAAGGACGATAATCTTCCTGAACTGCCGGCACTAAAGAAGGAGATCGTTGCAGTAAAGGCCAAGATCAAATCCCTTGGAGATGTCAACGTCAATGCCATAGATGACTACAAGGAAGTCTCTGAGAGATACGAATTTCTCAAGGGACAGCATGACGATATAGTCAGTGCGGAGACCAACCTCGTAAATATCATTGCGGAGCTTGAAAAATCAATGCAGGAGCAGTTTGCCGAGAAGTTCAAGGAGATACAGGTCATGTTCGACAAGGTATTCAAGGAGCTGTTCGGTGGTGGACGTGGTGCACTTGAGCTGGTTGATACCGAGGATCTTCTTGAAACAGGTATCAGGATCATAGCACAGCCACCTGGAAAGAAGCTCCAGAATATGATGCAGTTGTCAGGTGGAGAGAAGTCCCTCACCGCCATAGCACTGTTATTTGCAATTCAGAGTCTGAAGCCATCACCTTTCTGTCTGCTGGACGAGATAGAGGCGGCTCTTGACGACTCAAACGTAAGAAGATTTGCACAGTATCTCAACAGGCTTACAAAGGATACGCAGTTCATAGTTATATCACACAGAAAGGGAACCATGGAGGCTGCTGATATCCTGTACGGTATAACCATGCAGGAGAAGGGTGTATCTACCCTCGTATCAGTCAACCTTATTGAGAACGATCTGGATAAATAACAATAGAAGATATTAAACAGGAGGTATGTCATGGCAGAGGAAAAAGAGAAAAAAGGATTTTTTGCGAGACTTAAGGCAGGTCTTGCAAAGACAAGAGATAATATAGTAGAAAGCTTTACAGATGTATTCGGTGCATCCCATATAGATGATGATTTCTATGAGAATCTTGAAGAGACATTTATCATGGCTGATATGGGATATGAGACGACTGAGAAGGTTATAGAGGGACTTAAGCAGAAGGTTGAGGATTCACACATCAAAGAACCTGCTGCCTGCAAGGAACTTGTGATCAATATAATCAAGAACCAGATGTCTGTGGACGATTCAGCGTACGACTTCGAGAATAAGAAGTCCGTTGTGCTGGTCATCGGGGTAAATGGTGTCGGCAAGACAACGACCATCGGAAAGCTTGCTGCCCAGTACCGCCAGAGAGGCAAGAAGGTTCTCATGGCTGCTGCCGATACATTCAGAGCTGCCGCCATAGATCAGTTAAAGACCTGGGCTGACAGGGCACAGGTTGATATAATTTCACACAATGAGGGCGCTGATCCCGCTGCAGTTGTATACGACGCAGTGGCTGCCGCCAAGGCAAGAGATACGGATATCCTTCTCGTTGATACAGCGGGAAGACTTCACAACAAGAAGAATCTCATGGACGAGCTTGCAAAGATGAGAAGGATCATCACAAGGGATTATCCGGAGGCAAATGTTGAGGCGCTCATAGTTCTGGACGGAACAACAGGTCAGAATGCCCTTGAACAGGCAAGACAGTTCAGCAATGTAACTGAGCTTGACGGTATAGTTATCACCAAGCTTGACGGAACTGCCAAGGGTGGTATTGCGATAGCGATCCAGGCAGAGCTTGACGTACCGGTCAAGTTTATCGGAGTTGGTGAGAAGATCGGTGATCTCCAGAGATTTGACCCTCAGGAATATGTCAACGCATTGTTCGCAGATTTTGACGAGGACAGATCCGAGATCGATATGCTCATCGGCGATGACATGTAATACTACGGCATATATAATGATCATATGTATGTATGTCAATGTACTTATATCTGTGCACAACCATATATGATTTTCAAAAGGATTTTTACATAAGGAGACATTAACAAATGGCAGAACAGAACACAACAGACAAACTGACACTTGCGAAATTTGAGGAGGCCTACGACATTGTACATAAGGTGGTTCTCCCTACAAAGCTCATATACAGTGACTATTTCAGTGGGATAACAGGCAACAAGGTATACTTCAAACCTGAGAACCTTCAGAAGACCGGTGCATACAAGATCAGGGGTGCATATTACAAGATAAGCACTCTTTCAGATGAAGAGAGACAGAAGGGACTGATAACAGCTTCGGCTGGAAATCATGCCCAGGGTGTGGCATATGCTGCAAAAGCATATGGAGTAAAGGCGACCATCGTTATGCCTTCATCTACACCTCTCATCAAGGTTAACAGAACTAAGGCATACGGCGCAGAGGTTATACTGTATGGAGATGTATATGATGAATCATGTGCATACGCTCTTGAGCTTGCAGAGGACAAGGGTTATACATTCATTCATCCGTTCGATGATCTCGATGTTGCCACAGGACAGGGCTCGGTTGCGATGGAGATCATAAAGGAGCTTCCTTTCGTTGACTATATCCTTGTTCCTATCGGAGGTGGCGGTCTGGCAACAGGTGTGTCCACACTTGCCAAGATGATGAATCCGAACATCAAGGTCATAGGTGTTGAGCCCGCCGGAGCAAACTGTATGCAGGTCTCACTGAAGAACAAGAAGGTTACAACACTTCCATATGTAGACACCATTGCAGATGGAACTGCAGTAAAGACACCGGGAAGCAAGATTTTCCCATATATACAGAAGAACATAGATGATATTATAACTGTAGAGGATAACGAACTCATCGTTTCATTCCTCGATATGCTTGAGAATCACAAGCTTCTTGTTGAGAATTCAGGCCTTCTCACAGTGGCAGCACTTAAGCATCTCGATGTAAAGGGTGCCAAGGTCGTAAGCATACTGTCGGGCGGCAATATGGATATGATAACATTTGCCTCACTTGTACAGCACGGACTTATCGCAAGAAGCAGGATCTTCACAGTTTCAACACTTCTTCCTGACAAGCCGGGTGCACTCATGAACATTTCAAAGGTTATCGCTGATCTCCAGGGAAATGTTATCAAGCTTGAGCACAACCAGTTCGTATCCATCAACAGGAATTCAGCAGTTGAGCTTGTTATCACTATGGAGGCATTTGGCCCTGAGCACAAGCAGCTCATCATCAACACACTTGCTGATAAGGGCTACAAGCCAAAGGAAGTCATGACAAAGGGAATATACAATTAATTGTAGTTGATATCGATGATTAACAATGAACTCACTTTAACCGTAAATGACAACAAAATAATCGCCTGCAGACGCGGTGACAATCTGTTCAAGGTGCTGTGCAGCGCCGGATATGTGTTCAGTGGAAACTGCGGAGGTCTTGGAAGGTGTCAGAGATGTCTGGTGGATGTAAAAGGTGCGGGCACGGTAAAAAGCTGTACCTACACTATCACTGATAACATACAGATAACCATAGGTGAGGATAACATGTCAGTCCTTGCTTCGTACAAGGGTGCTGATGAATCCAACAACGTATATAATGGCGATGGTCGTGGTATAGGCATAGCTATAGATTTAGGCACCACCACCATCGCCATAGAACAGATAGATATGTCTGATGGAAGTGTCACGGACAGATGTGGATTTATGAATCCGCAAATTGAATATGGCAGCGATGTCATATCAAGGATCCGAACAGGCTCCACAGAAGATGGACTGACAAAGCTCAGAAGCTCAGTAGTCACAAGGATTTCCTCAGAGTTGGCCGGAATGGGGGATGCCCCTGCAGATATATCAAGGATAATTATTTCCGGAAACACCACCATGAATGCAATACTGGAGCGGCTGCTTCTGGACAATCTCGGGCATGCACCATTTGAGATCAGGAATCCTGACAGTATAACAGTATCAGGGAAGGATTTCTTTGATGATGAAAGATTTTGCAGTGCTGAAGTCACATGTCTTCCTAACCTCAGTGCATTTGTTGGAGCTGACGCATTGTGCGGTGCAGTCGTCTGTAACATTGACAGGTCTGACAAATATCAGTTGTTTGCAGATCTCGGAACAAACGGAGAACTCATACTTGCAAAGCAGGGTATCGGTTATGCCACCTCATGTGCATGTGGTCCGGCATTTGAGGGAATGCTGAGGAGAGGTGTTGCAGCTCCAACCACAGCCTTTGATCTGCTGAACAGACTTAATTTGCTACACATAGTGAATGACGATGGAGTCCTGGTTGATCAGTATATAGACGGAGGCTACAGACTTGCAGGTGGAGTGACAATTGACATGGATATGATCAGAAGCTTTCTCCTTGCAAAGGCAGCCATATGTGCAGGGATAGAATCCCTCATGGATATGGCGGGGATAACGGCAGAGGACGTATCACGTGTATATCTGGCAGGAGGCTTCGGGTGCAGTCTTAATATATCAAGTGCGGTAAGCCTTGGACTTTTTCCGGACAGTTTTCAGGGGAAATCAGAATTTGCAGGAAATACATCCCTGCACGGAGCACATAAGTGCTTGATTGATAAGAGTTTTATTGATAGAATATATGCGTTTAAAGAGACCCTGACTGCTGTGAATCTCGGTGAGCTTGAGGGCTTTGACAGAAGATATTACAGTCATATGGATCTCAGACCATGGACCGCACAGTCACATGGTACAAATAAATTACAACAGAAGAGTAGATTATGAAATTACTAAGTATAGCAAGCGGTAGCAGCGGTAACTGCTATTACGTCGGCAATAGCGATACCCATCTTCTTGTGGATGTAGGCATAAGCTACAAGAGGGTTGAAAACGCCCTTAAGGATGAGGGAATAAAGCCGTCTGATCTCGATGGTGTTCTTGTAACGCATGAGCATATAGATCATGTGAAGGGCATAGGTGTTCTGGCAAGAAAGCACGGTGTTCCTATATATGCCACTGCAGGAACCATAGCTGAGATGAAGAAGATGACCTCCCTTGGCAGTATCGATGAGGGACTGTTTCATGAGATCCGTCCTGATGAAAAGATACTGATAAAGGATATAACCGTTGATCCGTCATCCATCTGGCATGACGCAGCGGATCCGGTATGCTACAGCCTGTATGGAGATGGCAAAAAAGTGTCCATAGCGACTGATATGGGCAATTATAATGATTATATTGTAGATAAGCTTGACAACTCAGATATAATGGTAGTTGAGGCCAATCATGATGTCAGAATGCTTGAGGCGGGACCATATCCTTATTATCTCAAGAGACGAATCCTTGGCAACTATGGTCATCTGTCCAACGAATTGTCAGGGCAGCTCATATACAGACTTCTGAATGACCATGTGAAGGGTATCCTTCTGGGACATCTGAGCAAGGAGAACAATTTTGAAGAGTTGGCATACGAGACAGTCAAGCTGGAGCTTGAAAACAATTCATACGCCAACGATGTAAGGGAATTTGGGCTGGCAGTAGCCAGAAGAGACATGCCTATGGCTGCCATAGAGGCATAGGCTGATTTTTAGGAGTGAATAAAGATGGGTTCTGTATGTACAGGCTCCATCATCAACAAGGAGGATAAATGAAATGAAAAAGAGAATCATAACTGTAGTAGGTAAGGACAGCGTGGGAATCACAGCTAAGGTATGTGTATATCTGGCAAACAACCAGATCAATATACTTGACATATCACAGACTATAGTTGCAGGGTACTTCAACATGATGATGGTGGTTGATACACAGGAGTCATCCAAATCAACAGAGCTCATCGCATCAGAGCTCGGACAGATCGGAGAAGAGATTGGAGTACAGATAAAGGTACAGCACGAGAAGATCTTTGAGACAATGCACAGAATCTAATAATATACAGTCTGACAGACAGAAAAGAGGATATACATGATTAGCATAAATGAAGTAATCGAGACAAATAAGATGATCTCAGACATGAATCTGGATGTTCGTACCATCACAATGGGAATCAGTCTTTTGGATTGTGTAGGCACAGATGTGGATGATACATGTACAAAGATATATAACAAGATAACAACATATGCCAAAGATCTTGTATCAACAGGTCAGGAGATATCAAGAAGATATGGTATACCAATCGTCAACAAGAGAGTTTCTGTAACACCTATAGCACTGGTTGGTGGTTCCGTATGTAAGACCACCGGAGATTTTGTAAAGATAGCAAAGGCTCTTGACAAGGCTGCAGACACCATAGGAGTCAACTTCATCGGAGGATATTCAGCGCTTGTAAATAAGGGCATGACTCCTGCTGATGAGCTTCTTATCCGTTCAATTCCTGAAGCACTCTCAAGCACAGGAAAGGTGTGCAGCTCCATAAATGTAGGTTCAACCAAAACCGGTATAGATATGGATGCAGTCAAGATTCTCGGAGAGATGATCAAAGACACTGCCGAGCTCACCAAGGAAGCAGATTCCATCGGTTGTGCAAAGCTTGTAGTATTCTGTAACGCACCTGATGACAACCCATTTATGGCCGGTGCATTCCACGGTGTTACCGAGGGAGACTGTGTCATCAATGTCGGAGTCAGCGGCCCTGGTGTTGTAAAGAAAGCCCTTGAGAAGGTAAGAGGAGAAAACTTTGAGGAACTCTGCGAGACCATCAAGAAGACAGCTTTCAAGGTAACCAGAGTTGGACAGCTCGTTGCAAAAGAAGCATCCAAGATGCTCGGCGTACCATTTGGTATAGTTGACCTGTCACTTGCCCCTACTCCTGCAGTCGGAGACAGTGTAGGTGAGATTCTCGAGGAGATCGGTCTTGAATACGCCGGAGCTCCTGGTACAACAGCAGCACTTGCGCTCCTCAACGATCAGGTTAAGAAGGGTGGAGTTATGGCTTCATCATACGTCGGAGGACTCTCCGGTGCATTCATCCCTGTATCTGAGGACCAGAGAATGATCGATGCAGTTTCCGCAGGAGCATTAACTCTTGAGAAACTTGAGGCCATGACATGTGTATGTTCAGTAGGTCTTGATATGATAGCAATTCCTGGTGATACATCACCTGCAACCATATCAGGAATTATCGCTGATGAGATGGCTCTTGGTATGATCAACCAGAAGACAACCGCTGTAAGACTTATCCCTGTTATCGGTAAGACAGTTGGAGATCAGGCTGAATTTGGCGGACTTCTCGGATACGCACCTATCATGCCTGTCAACAGATTTGCATGTGATAAGTTTGTCAACAGAGGTGGACGTATTCCAGCCCCTATCCATAGTTTCAAAAACTAATATTGGATAATGCGGTATAGGATCACAGTTCCTGATACGATATAGATATATAGAGGATGCGCACTGAATACGGAAATTCCGTGCGCATCTCTTTTGCTGTAATTGAATATTTCCATTTGGAGATATCTGATAATATGATCACAAGAAAATTATTTAAGGATATTATTTTATGAGAAGATTAGCTTTACCGGATGAAATACTGATGAAGGTTGAAAAGCCCGCCAGATATATAGGTGGAGAATACAACAGTGTTATGAAGGACAAGGACAAGGTTGATGTGCGTTTCTGCATGTGTTTTCCTGATGTATACGAGATAGGTATGTCCCATCTCGGAATTCAGATACTGTACGATATGTTCAACAGGAGAGAGGACACATGGTGTGAAAGAGTTTATTCGCCATGGCCTGATCTGGACGCGGAGATGAGAGAACATGACATCCCTCTGTTCGCGCTGGAATCCCAGGATCCTATAAAGGATTTTGATTTCCTTGGAATAACACTCCAGTACGAGATGTGTTACACCAATATTCTTCAGGTGCTTGATCTGGCTGGGATCCCACTCCGTACAAGAGACAGAAAAAAGGGAGACACACTTGTTATAGGCGGAGGCCCATGCTCATACAATCCTGAGCCTATAGCAGACTTCTTTGACATATTCTATATGGGTGAGGGCGAAGTATCATATGATGCACTTCTGGAGCTTTACAAGGTGTATAAGCACTCTGATATGACCAGGGAAGAATTTCTCATAAAGGTGTCCAACATTCCGGGATTATACGTTCCTGAGCTCTATGAAGTCACATACAAGGAAGATGGCACGATAGCTTCATTTGCTCCTAGATTTGAAGATGTGCCTGCCACGATAACCAAGACGGTCGTCATGGATCACAGCAAAGTCACATACCCAGAGAAGCCTGTTGTGTCATTCATGAAGCTCACTCAGGACAGAGTTGTTCTTGAGATCATGCGCGGATGTATAAGAGGCTGCAGATTCTGCCAGGCTGGAATGATATACAGACCAACCAGACCAAAGGATGTCAATCTGTTAAAGGGCTATGCTGAGAAAATGCTGGCAAGTACAGGACACGAGGAGATAACCTTCAGCAGTCTGTCGTCGAGTGATTACGAGGAGCTTCCGGAGCTCACAGACTGCCTGATCGAGAAGATGGACAATGAGCATGTAAATATCTCTCTGCCATCGCTCCGTATAGACGCCTTCTCTCTGGATGTCATGAGCAAGATCCAGGATGTGAAGAAGAGTTCACTTACATTTGCCCCTGAGGCAGGAACGCAGAGACTCAGAAATGTTATAAACAAGGGTCTCACAAAGGAGAACATAATGGATGGTGCCCTGAAGGCCTTCAAAGGCGGCTGGGATAAGGTGAAGCTGTACTTCATGATGGGCCTTCCTACTGAGACATATGACGATATTGCCGGGATTGCAGACCTGTCGGAGGAGATCACTGAGCTTTTCTTTGCAAATATCCCAAGAGAAGAACGAAATGGACGTGTCATGGTCACCGCATCGGCATCATATTTTGTGCCAAAGCCATTTACTCCGTTCCAGTGGGCTCCGATGATAAGGCCTGAGGAATTTGTCAAGCGTGCATACTTTGTGAAGGACAGATTCCGCGCAGAGAAGAACCATAAGAGTCTTAAGTTCCAGTACCACGAAGCAGATATCACCATACTTGAGGGACTGCTTGCTCGAGGCGACAGGAAGCTCTGCGATGTAATATATGATGTCTATAAGGCCGGTCAGATATTTGATGCATGGACAGAGTTCTTCAAAAAAGAAAACTGGGACAACGCCATGGCAAAGCACGGTCTGGATATAGATTTCTACACATACAGGGACAGAAGTGTTAATGAGATACTTCCATGGGATTTCATTGATATAGGAGTCACAAGAAAGTTCCTTGAGAGAGAGTGGGAGAACGCCCAGAACGAAAAGGTAACCCCTAACTGCAGACAGCAGTGTTCCGGCTGTGGTGCCGCAAGATTTGGAGGAGGTGTATGTTTTGAAAATAAGAATTAAATACTCCAAGCTCGGTAACCTCAGATTTATAGGACACCTTGACGTTATGAGATATTTCCAGAAGGAGATAAGACGTGCCGGTCTGGATGTGAGTTATTCCAAGGGATATTCGCCTCACCAGATCATCTCGTTTGCCGCTCCGCTGGCCATGGGGATCACTTCTGATGGCGAATACTTTGACGGAGAATTTGAATCCGTTACAACATCCAGAGAGATGATCGACGCATTGAATGCCGTATCGGTTGATGAGATGAAGGTCACTGAGTGTGTACTTCTTCCCGATGATGCAAAGAACTCCATGTCAGTTGTGTCAGCATCGGACTATGTCATCTCATTCCTTGACAAAGCAGGAACTGAAGAACGTCATAATATACTGGACAGTGTGGAATCCTTCATGTCGCAGGATCAGATCATCATTCTGAAAAAGACAAAGAAGAGCGAACGCGAGGAGAATATAAAACCTGGTATCATGACCTGCGAGCTGAGGGACGATCAGATATATATGCTGCTGTCAACCGGAAGTGAATACAACCTCAAGCCGGAGCTCGTCATGCAGGCTCTCTGCGCGTATGCGGATGTCAGTCACAACCAGTTCCATTATCATATTCACAGACTGGAGACGTACATGGATGGCCCTGATGGCAATATAATACCTCTATACAAGGCCGGTTCACCATTCTAAGAGTCTGCCTGACCGTATATTTGAAAGATTATAAGGGGAATATCACATGAGAAAGCTGGTAGTTACACACTACGACAACAAAATATTACAGGCTGTTATACAGGATGGCAAAGTCACAGATCTTAACCTGTCAGAGGGCAGTACAGTCCTCGGCAATATCTATGTGGGCAAGGTGGCCAACATCGTAAACAATATAAATGCCTGCTTCGTGGATTACGGTGACAGACTTCCCTGCTACTACAGTCTGGATGACAATGATATTATATACGCCGATGGCAGGGAGCACACAAAGCTCAGGATCGGCGATGAGATAGTCGTTCAGATCAGCCGTGACGCAGTCAAGACCAAGAACCCTGTTGGTTCATCGGAGCTCACCCTCCGCGGGGATTACTGTGTGGTCCACACCGGGGAACAGATCGGTGTATCGAACAAGATAAGCAGCAGAAAGCTCCGGGACGAGCTTAAGGACATCGCGCGAAATACCCTCCCGGCGGGTATAGGTTGTATCATTAGGACAAATGCTGTGGATGCGGACCCTGAACTCATAAAACGTGAACTGAATGAGCTGGGCGGTCGTCTCACACAGATCCTGAAGGCCGCAGCAACCAGAAAATGCTTTTCCTGTCTGTACCGGAATCCACCGGAATATATAGAAAACATAACTTTCATGGGAAGTAATAAGCTAGATTCACTGGTAACCGATGATGAAGAAATATTCCACGTATTTGAGGATTACATAGAGAAAAAACAGCCTGGAACAATAGACTTAACGCTTCATACCGATACAGAATGTCCGCTTACGGCAATCTACAATCTCAATAAAGAAGTGGAGGGAGCTCTAAAGGAGAGAGTATGGCTTAAGTCAGGTGCCTACCTTATAATCCAGCAGACTGAGGCCATGGTAGTTGTGGATGTGAATACAGGCAAGGCTATATCAGGCAGAGATATGGAACAGCACATGCTGAAGGTCAACACCGAGGCGGCCATCGAAACCTGCCGTCAGTTAAGACTCCGCAATCTGTCAGGGATAGTAGTCATAGACTTTATAAACATGAAGAATCCCGATGATATCCTCAGGATACGTGATACCCTGATAAGAGAGCTGGCAGACGATCCTGTACCAGCCAAATTCGTGGATATCACCAAGCTTGGACTTATAGAGCTGACCAGAAAGAAGTTAAAGAGACCGCTTCACGAAATGGTTAAGCTTTGATGAAAATAAATCAAAAAATATTGTAAAAATATATCAGAAAATTATTGACAAATAATCATCTCAATGGTAGATTATATGAGTATGCCGCACAGTTAGGTATAAGTGTGTCAACAGACACCACCAAAACTGGCGAGTTTGATTAAGGAGGTATTAACCATGTACGCAATTATAGCAACAGGCGGTAAGCAGTACAAGGTAGCTGAAGGAGACGTGATCAAGGTTGAGAAGCTCGCAGCAGAGGCTGGAAGCGAAGTAACATTTGATGATGTTATCTTAGTAAGCACTGATTCAGACGTTAAGTGTGGAGATGCAGTTGCTAATGCATCTGTAACAGCATCAGTAGTTGGTGAAGGCAAGTCTAAGAAAGTTATTGTTTACAAGTACAAGAGAAAGACTGGCTATCACAAGAAGAATGGTCACAGACAGTCATATACTAAGGTTGAGATCAAGAAGATCAACGCTTAATTGGTATTGATTGTATCGATTATAAGACATGATTGATGTAGTTATTTATCAGAACAGCAATTCGGAATATATAGGATTTAAGACAGATGGACATGCGGAATATGATGATCCTGGACAAGATATCGTCTGTAGCGCAGTTTCAGCGATCACGATAACCATCCTGAACTCTGTTGAGAAGCTTTCAGATGTGAATTTCACATTTGACTGCGATCAGGAGAGCGGACATATGGATTTCATATTCACAGAGGAGCCGGATATCAAGGCACAGACTTTGATGCAGGCGCTTGTGATCGGTATATCCGGAATCGAAGAATCCTATGGCGATTATATTTGTATGACCTTTAAGGAGGTGTAATTGACATGATGAAGATGGAACTTCAGTTTTTCGCTCATAAGAAAGGTGTAGGTTCTACAAAGAACGGCAGAGACTCAGAGTCCAAGAGACTTGGCGCTAAGAGAGCTGACGGTCAGTTCGTAAAGGCTGGTAACATCCTTTACAGACAGCGTGGAACAAAGATTCATCCAGGTCTTAACGTTGGTATCGGCGGAGATGACACACTGTTCGCTACAGCTGATGGTATCGTTAGATTTGAGAGAAAGGGTAGAGACAAGAAGCAGGTTTCTATCTATCCAGTAGTTAACGAGTAATATTGGATATATATAAGTAATACTATCAAGAGACTGGAGTAATTTTTATTATTCCAGTCTTTTTTTACAGACAAAAGTGCAGATATGGGGTATACTATGAAATAGTGTGCAGATGTATCTGCAGAACTTGACACAGGTAGTTTAGACATTGAATATTCGGTATAGAATATCTGACATAGAAAGGCGGTATATTATGTTTGCCGATAGAGCCAGAATATATGTGAGATCAGGCAAGGGCGGTGACGGACATGTATCCTTCAGAAGAGAGAAATATGTTCCAAACGGCGGTCCTGACGGCGGTGACGGAGGTAATGGCGGTGACGTTATCTTTGTTGTCGACGAGGGAATGAACACGCTCACTAACTATAGACATGTGACAAAATACAAAGCCGGAGACGGTGAAGAGGGCGGCAAGAAGAACTGCCATGGCAGCAATGGTGCCGATATCGTGCTCAAGGTTCCACCTGGAACTGTTGTCAAAGATTCAGAGACAGGTAAGGTTATTCTAGATATGGCATACAAGAAGGAACCTGTTGTTTTCCTTAAAGGAGGCCGTGGTGGCCGTGGCAACAGAACATATGTAACTTCGACCATGCAGGCGCCAAAGTATGCACAGCCTGGTCAGCCAGCCAAGGAGCTTACAGTAGATCTTGAACTCAAGTGTATAGCTGACGTAGGACTTGTCGGATACCCAAGTGTAGGTAAATCAACCTTCCTTGCAAGAGTTACGAATGCCCGTCCTAAGATCGCGGCATATCATTTTACCACTTTAGTTCCGAACCTGGGTGTGGTGGATCTCGGGGATAAGAACGGCTTCGTGATCGCAGACATTCCAGGAATAATTGAAGGTGCGTCAGAAGGAACAGGTCTTGGACTTCAGTTCTTAAGACATATAGAGCGTACAAAGGTTATAATCCACATCGTGGATGCAGCCTCGGTGGATGGAAGAGATCCGATCAATGATATCCACGTAATCAATGAAGAGCTCAAGAAGTACAATAAAGACATCGAGAACCGTCCACAGGTTATAGCAGCCAACAAGGTCGATCTTCTGGATGATATGGGCTATGAGACTGTCATAGAGATGCTTAAGGAGGAATTCCCGGAGGATGAAGGATATAAGATATTCCCTATATCTGCAGTATCAGGAAAGGGTATCAATGAACTTCTCTGGTATGTCAATGACCTTGTAAAGCAGTCTCCAAGGGAGATCATCGAATTTGAACCTGAGATAGATCTGTCCATGCAGGATGATCCTGAGCTTCCATTTGAAGTCAGAAAGTCAGACGAGGAGGAGGGTGTATATATCGTCGAGGGTCCACGAATCGAGAAGATGCTCGGATATACGAACCTTGAATCTGAGAAGGGCTTTGATTTCTTCCAGAAGTTCCTCAGAGACAATGGAATACTTGCACAGCTTGAGGAGCTTGGCTGTGTAGACGGAGATACTGTAAGAATGTATTTCCTTGAATTTGATTATTATAAGTAAAGGAATAAATATATATGAATAGCAAACAGAGAGCATATTTAAAGGGGCTGGCACAGACTATCCAGCCTATACTCAACATAGGCAAATCATCACTCACACCTGAGTTCACAGAATCTGTAGCAGAGGCTCTTGAAGCCAGAGAACTCATCAAGATCTCTGTTCTCAAGAACTGTCTTGACGATCCTCGTGAGATAGCAGCTATGCTCGGTGAGAGAACCCACTCACAGGTAGTTCAGGTGATCGGCAGAAAGATCGTTCTGTACAAGGAGTCAAAGGAACATAAGAAGATCGAACTTCCATAGGGGGAATAAGCCATGCTGGCACAAAAAGCAGGACATGTAGGTATACTCGGCGGAACATTCAATCCTATACACTATGGACATATAGAGCTTGGCGTACAGGCATTGGAACAGTTTAGACTGGATAAAGTGCTTGTGATGCCCAACAACAAGCCTGGTTATAAAGATATTTCCAACGAAGTTACAACAGATCACCGGGTCAACATGATAAAACTTGCCATAGATGGCATAAAAGGGTTGGAGTATTCTGATTTTGAGCTCAGACGTCCCGGGATCACATACACCTCAGATACGCTTGAGGCCCTTCATGAGTTATATCCTGACGTTCACTGGTATTTTATCATGGGCGGGGATTCCATTATGTATTTTGACCACTGGCACAGACCTGACATCATATCAAGGCATGCAACGCTGCTTGTCACAACAAGAAGTGGAGCTTCTGAGGATATGATCAACGACAAGATAGCAAGCCTGCACAGCCTGTTTCCGGCTTCTGATATCCGCCGGGAGTACATCCACCAGCACGATATATCCTCAAGTGATATAAGAGCTGCTGTGCGGTCAGGAGAAGATATCAGGGATATGGTTCCCGACAGCGTGATAACATATATCAGGGACAATGGTCTATATCACGTTTGATCTGGCAGGTATAACAACATATATTGAATATTACTTATACTTGAACATTTGCAACAGATAGGAGATAAGATGAACAGATTTGAGATGCGTGAGCGCCTTGAAAACAAGCTCACAAAGAAAAGATTTGAACATTCACTTGGTGTGGAATATGTATCAGGCTGCCTGGCCATGGTTCACGGAGCAGATGTGAACAAAGCTTTGACTGCCGGACTTCTACATGACTGCGCCAAATGTCTGCCTGCAGACGAGAAGATAGCAAGATGCCAAAAACACGGACTTCCAATAAGCCAGGTCGAATTTGCTAACCCTGAGCTTTTACACGCAAAGCTGGGAGCATATTACGCAAGAGAAAAATACGGAGTTGACGATGAGGACATCCGATCGGCTATAGAATTCCATACCACTGGAAGACCGGCTATGTCGCTTCTGGAAAAGATTGTTTTTGTGGCTGACTATATAGAGCCGAACCGTAAGCCTTTGCCGGAGATAGATGAAATAAGAAATGAGGCATTCTCCGATATTGACGCTTCGGTGGCCCACATATTAAAGAATACTTTAACTTATCTGGACAGTGGCAGCTGTGGAGACACGGACGAAATGTCTGTCCGGACATATAAATATTATACATCATTGAACAGTGAGGACTAATATGGCAGATTCCAGAGAGATGCTCAAGATAGCATGTGCTGCTCTTGAGGATAAAAAAGCATTTGACATTAAGATCATAGACATAAGCAGAATTTCAACCTTATGTGATTATATAGTGATAGCTGACGGAACAAATAAAAAACAGGTTCAGGCACTCAGCGATAATGTTGAGGACAATATGCACGAAGCTGGATATTCCCACAAGGGAGTGGAGGGATATTCTGAAGGTGGATGGATTTTGCTGGATTATTATGATATAATAATCCATATATTTTCTGAAGAATCAAGAAGATTCTACAACATAGAGAAGATATGGAGTGACGGAGATATTGTATCTCTGGACAGCATATAAGATATTCAGTTTAAAATAAGATTGGGTTGCAAGTAAGAATTTGGGGATTAAAACATGGAGAGTAACAGGCTATTAAGCGACAATTATATCAAGATCAATCATATTGCCTCCAAATGTATGAGGCTTTTTGCTATATTGATACTTTTATACTGGGTATTTACATATATTGGAGGGCAGTGCAATATAGTGCTCCTGTGTTCCTGCATGGGAGTATGCTGTATTCTGACCCTTATACCTACGATTTTTATTGATCTACTTAAGAACAATGAGGGCAAATGTATAAAATATGTGGTAATTGCATTGGCTGTACTCATATGCTCCATACTCAATACAACTTTATCGTACACAGCTATGATCGTCTGGATATTTCCTATGCTTGTAGCTTCCCTTTATTATAACAAGACAATGGTTCTCTATACTGCGCTTTTATCTACAGTCGGTGTATTCGCTGCAGATATAGTCAATTACAGATTATGTGATCTTGTTATTCCACCCGCACATGATGATTTTGCTGACAATATGATACTGGTCATAGCGCCATGTGTTATAGCCATTTTTATCATGTCATTTGTATCATATTTCATAGTATCAAGAAACTCAACAATGCTCAATAATGTTATAGACCATGCTGAAGAGGTCAAGACTAATCAGAAGGAACTCATATATGCGTTTGCCGAGCTCTCAGAGAGCAAGTCAAAATCAACAGGTGAGCACATCAAGAGAGTTGCAAAATACATGGAGGTTCTTGGAAAGGCATCCGGTTTTGATGACGATTATGTTGACATGCTTTCAACTGCAGCCATGATGCACGATATCGGCAAACTGATGATCAGCGAAGAAATACTCAACAAACCTTCCCGTCTTACAGATGAGGAGTTCGCCATTATGAAGAGTCATGTATTATATGGCGACGCACTTCTCTCAAAATGTCCGGGACAGATCCTTCAGATTGCAAGAACGATCGCCAAGGAACATCATGAGAAGTGGGATGGCTCTGGATATCTGCATATGAAGGGAGAAGAGATCGCATATATCAGCAGGCTTATGGCTGTATGTGATGTATTCGATGCCCTTACATCAGCAAGATACTACAAGAAAGGCTGGTCTATGGAGGAGGCTTATACCGAGATAGTAAGCCAGAGTGGTAAACAGTTTGATCCAAAGGTGGTATTATTATTCCAGGCTCATTTCAAGGAATTCAAACAGATAGCAGAACAGAATGCTGATAAGCACATATACTAAAATGTGTGATTACTTAAAAATAGGCTAAAAAACTGTTTTTTATGGTTTTTTAGCCTATTTTTGTTGAATTTAGGCTTGAAATAAGCTAATTAATTGGTATAATGTAATTAACAAATTGATATAAATTAACTATTTTGAAGTTAATTTACTTTTAATAAGCCCCCTCTTAAAAAATATGACATAAATTGATCCCCAGGTCATATACGTAAATGTTGCTGACGTATGTTGACCTGGGGATCTCTTTCTTAATGGATTTATTATATTATATTGTAATTACATCTGCCTAAATAATCCGATAACCTTTCCGAGTATATCGCAGTGGTCTACGATAATTGGATCCATATAATCATTCTCCGGCTGAAGTCTTATATGACCATTCTCCTTAAAATATCTCTTTACTGTAGCCCCGTCATCGATAAGTGCAACCACAATATCACGATTGGAAGCAGAAGAGCATTGTTCAACAATAAGGAGATCACCATCGTTGATTCCGATGTTGATCATACTTTCGCCCTTAACGCGAAGCATGAATGTCTGATTATTGGTGTTATGTAAATATTCCGGTGGAATAGGAAAATAATCCATAATATTCTGTGTGGCAAGGATAGGAAGTCCCGCTGCAACCTGTCCAACAACAGGTATATTAATAACCTCACGCCTTGACAATGCAAAATCATCATCTATTATCTCTATAGCCCTTGGTTTTGTTGGATCACGCCTTATATATCCGTTCTCCTCAAGAGATGCGAGATGAGCATGTACTGATGATGTAGACTTGAGTCCAACAGCCTTGCAGATCTCTCTTACTGAAGGTGGATAGCCCTTCTTAAGCTGTTCTTCCTTGATATATTCCAAAATCTCTGTCTGTTTATCAGATATCTTTCCTTTTCCCATGTATATTGAACCTCCACAAATAAATTCTATTTAACATAATCTGTTATATACAAAATATGATAGCACATATGTTCTGATATTGCAAACGAATGTTCTGTTTTTAATTTTGCTTTGTTTTGAATATTCTTGACCGGATCTATTCTTTCGTGGGAATAAAAATGGACACTTGATAGTGCATAATATAGGAGTATTAAGGATTCAGAGTTACAATACGAACTGCAGTCGTACAAGTGTTCGAAAATCACTTGACAACAAAACATCTGTTCGATATAATACGAACATAGTAACAAACATACGTTCAGGAGGGATAGAGATGAATAGATTATTTAATTTCATTAGCAATAAAAAGGTGACAATAATTGTAGCCATAATCATAACAGCAGTATTATATGCTTCGATCACACACATGGATGCATCCGAAGCTGATGCCACCAATGCCAGCACCAAGTATTACACATGTATATCCGTTGAGTCTGGCGATTCACTTTGGGATATAGCTCAGAAGTATATGACTGATGAATATACATCAACCCAGGATTATATCGATGAAGTTGTCTCGATCAACAATCTGAACAACGATTCATCGATAGTAGCCGGAACCAACCTGGTAATACCATATTATGAAGTGACTGATCTCAATTAAACAAGGAATTAGATGTTCTTGATCAACGCATATAGATTCTATTAAATGATAGATTCTATATGCGTTTTCTGTTTAGATTTTTGCTTAGAGAGTCGTAAGAATCAGTAAAAGCAGTGCAGTTGAAATGTATTTTAGTCTATATGTTTCTATTCGCTAAACTCAGGTTTTACGAAAAAATATAGCATATTTTATTAGATTATGCTATAATCCATTTAGTCATATACATGAATATGCCCACAAATTAACATATATCAGGAGGTTTCAAATATAACGATGCCAGCCAAGCCATACAACAAACAGGTCGATGAGAATAATATATTATTGCTCAGAGATATTCTTTCCGAGTTACCACAATACGCAACGATCGCTTTTCGTGGAATTGAGAATACTACATCCACAAGAACACGCCTTGGTTACGCCAGGGATATAAAAACATTCTACGAGTATTTATGTGAAAATAACCCATTCTTTCGTGATAAAACTCCACTTGATATTACTACTGAGGATCTCAGCAGACTTGAGGCCGAGGACATCGAGGAGTTCCTGCATGCCATGAAGCTTTACACTAAAAACGGACGTACATACACCAACGGTGAACAGGCGTTAAAACGCAAATTATCTGCACTCCGGGTATTTTTTGCATACCTGTATAAAAACGACCGTATAAGCTCAAACGCTGCAGAAAAGGTCGATATGCCAAAGATACACGATAAGAAAATTATACGAATGGAGCCAAACGAGGTTGCAGATTTTCTTGATAATGTTGAGTATGGCAGCGGCCTGACTGAACGCCAGAAAAAATATCATGAGAAAAATAAAGTCCGTGACCTGGCGCTTTTATCACTTATGCTCAGCACCGGCATGCGTGTATCCGAATGCGTTGGAATTGATATACGTGACGTTGATTTCGATAATATGCGGATTAAGATCGTTCGAAAAGGTGGCAAGGAGGCATACGTATACTTCAGTGATGAGGCAAGTGAAGCTTTGCTTGAATATCTTGATGAAAGGAAAAAACTGATACCGGAAAAAGGCCATGAGGATGCGTTATTTCTGTCCGGTCAATTAAAAAGAATATCTGTCAGATCAGTTGAGAATATTGTAAAAAAATACTCTCTTACCTCCGTCCCTTTAAAGCATATAACACCTCACAAACTCAGGAGTACGTTTGGCACTGAGCTTTATAGGGCTACAGACGACATATACCTGGTGGCGGACGTATTAGGCCACTCGGATGTAAATACAACAAGAAAACACTACGCTGATATGGATGAGGACAGAAAACGTCGTTTCAGGAACGAAGTACAGCTTCGTGAAAAACGCACAATTAAACCATAATAATATTATGTTAACTAAGGAGTATTTTTATGAAATCACAAAAGCTTTTATCATATACAAGACGAGCTATAACTGATTACGATATGATCAGTCCCAGTGACAAGATAGCCATAGGAATATCTGGAGGCAAAGACAGTCTGACACTTTTATATGCAATGTCCAAACTGAAAAAGTTTTATCCCATACCATTTGAAATTGAAGCTATAACCGTAGATCTTGGATTTAAGGATTTTGACACGTCCAGACTTAAGGAATATTGCGAGTCACTTGGAGTCAATTATACGGTATGCAAAACTCATATAGGCGAGATCGTTTTCGATTACAGGAAGGAACCTAATCCATGTTCTCTCTGCAGCCGTATGCGTAAAGGAGCCTTCAATGATTGTGCTGCAGAACTTGGCTGCAACAAGATCGCATATGCCCATCACAAGGATGACGTTATAGACAGCTTCCTGATGTCCATGCTGTATGAGGGGCGCATTCACACCTTCTCTCCTGTCACTCATCTGGAGAAATCAGGTGTCACACTCATAAGACCTCTTATATACGCCCTAGAAGGCGAAATAAGAGCATTTGCACGCGCCAACGATCTTCCAGTCTGCAAGAACCCTTGTCCCGCTGACGGTGTCACAAAACGTCAGGAAAGCAAAGACATTATAGACGAACTCAAATTACGCGTGCCTGATGTAAAAGATCGTATATTTTCCTCCATCGAGGGTGCCGGAATAGACGGATGGTCAAGGCACTGATTAATAGCTTATAGATATAAAAAATGAATCCAATCACAAAACAAAAATGACAGTAAGCGTTTAACAAATAACCTACTGTCATTTTTATATACAAGATTTTATAATAACATTATTATGATGATATATTACAATTTTCAATAATAATCATGACTGAGATCAATAATTATTTACAATGTCATATAACAGATCTATCGTCTTATCTATGCCGTACTTCGAAGTATTGATACATATGTCGTATCCCTTCATCTCGCCCCATCTCTTGGATGTATAATAGTTGTAATATGAAGCTCTTGCCTTGTCTTCCTTCTTGATCATATCCTTGGCCTTCGATTCACTTATGTTGTACTTCTTGGCGATTCTGGCTGTTCTGTCATCCATGTCTGCATACAGGAATATATTCACCACGTTGTCCAGATCCCTGAGTGCGTAATCAGCACATCTGCCGACAAATACACATGAACCATCTTTCTCTGCAAGATTCTTGATGGTGTCAAATGCCGCAAGGAAAACTTTGTGGTTGAGAGGAAGCTCTGTTGAACTGCCAAATCCCAGTGAATATGGATCCATCACCAGTGAGTAAAGAAAGCTATTCGTAGGCTTTTCGTCAAAGCTGTCAAAAATCTCTTCACATATTCCACTGTTCTTTGCTGCTTCTTTAAGTAACTCCTTGTCGTAAAATGGTATGTTCATCTTTTCTGCAAGAGCTTCTCCGATCTGCTTGCCTCCACTTCCGAACTGTCTACCTATAGTAATAATCTTCTTCTCTGCCATAGTAACCACTCCCATCTTCTCGTATTCTCCATGTAAAAAATATCAAAATATATTACTTATGTACAAAATACTTAAATTCCTATATGGGTTATTATAACATTTATACAATAAACTGTAAATAAAAAAGTATAGACAATTGCACATAATTTGTGACAATTGTCTATACTCGTTTGTTACATTATATTAATTTAACAGTTTTAGCTTCTTTATAAGATCTTCAAAATATTCCGGCAGATCAGCCTTGAACTCAACGTATTCCCCGGTTGAGGGATGTTCAAAACCGAGAATACCAGCATGCAGCGTCTGTCCCTGCAGCTTAAACGGACATTTCTTCGGTCCATAAACTTCATCCCCAAGTATGGGATGTCCAATGGATGCCATATGAACTCGGATCTGATGTGTCCTGCCGGTCTCAAGCTGACACTCAATAAAGGTATACTTTCCTCCAAAACGCTCCAGAACCCTGTAATGTGTGACGGCATGTCTGCCATTTCTGGTATTGATCGCCATCTTCTTCCGATCCTTAGGACTTCTTCCGATCGGCGCATCCACAGTACCATCATCCTGTGCGATATTTCCATGGACTATGGCATAATACTTTCTGGTTATACTATGCTCGTGAAGCTGCTCAGATAATGATCTATGGGCATTATCGTTCTTACACACCACAAGTACACCTGTTGTATCCATATCTATCCTGTGAACGATTCCCGGCCTGAATTCTCCATTTATACCGGAAAGGGAATCCTTAAAATGGTACATCAGTCCGTTGACCAGAGTCCCACTGTAGTGTCCCGGTGCCGGATGGACCACCATTCCCTTTGGTTTATTCACAAGTATCACGTCATCATCCTCATATATGATGTCGAGCGGTATATTCTCAGGCTCAATGTCAATGCTGACCGGATCCGGCACAGATATATCAAAAATATCTCCGGTACGTACACTGTAGCTCGGCTTTGAAGCCTTACCGTTGACCTGAATATATCCGTCATCAAATAACTTCTTTATGAAAGATCTCGAATAATCGCTGAAATACCCGCTGAGAACCTTGTCTATTCTTTTCCCTGCCCAGTCGCCGCTGGCTTCGATGTTATATTCTTCCATATACTATTCCTGTCCATCTGTCTGTTTTTGGTGTATGATCTCTGAGAGCTCATCATCCTTATACTTGAACAGCACCAGAATAACTATAACAATAAAACTGCATGTGACAAATATATCTGCGACATTGAATACCGGGAAGTTAATAAGGCAGAAGTCAAACATGTCAACCACATATCCACGGGCAACTCTGTCGATCATATTGCCGACAGCTCCCGATATGAGAAATACCAGTGATATCCTGAGCGGTGTATATTTCTTTTCCTGATTGCCTGCAAGCCTGATGTATACATATATAGCCGCAAGCAGGATCACAAATGTTATCGCAAGCAGGAAAACGATCTTACCTGAGAAACTTCCCCAGGCCGCACCTCTGTTCTGAACATAGTTGAGCTGGAAAACTCCATCGATTATTTTCCTTGTCTGTCCAACCTGAAAGTTGGTTGATATGAGATGTTTCACCAGTTGATCTAAAGCTGTAAGAATAATAATGGCAAGTATAGCCATCGGTATTCTCTTTTTCATAATATCCGTTCCTCCTTTGAACATCAATGCCACTCAAATGCCTTTTTCATATCATCAGGAACGACATTGGTATTGATATATGCATCGCCAATAGTGTGAAGAAGGATAAATTTTATCTTGTCCCCAACCATCTTCTTATCGTTCTTAGTGTACTCTATGACAGCATCTGCATCGACAGGGTAGTCCTTGAGAGTAGGGAAACCAAACATATCAAATGCATGTATGATCTTATGAAGCTCGTCCTCTGTGATGTCACCCCTATTGTATGAGATAACAGACGCAAGGCAGCATCCGATGCCGACACATGCCCCATGACTCAGCTTAAGGTCGAGGTATCTCTCTATGGCATGCCCAAGAGTATGTCCAAAATTGAGCAGAGCTCTGTCGCCCTTCTCCGTAGGATCGTTCTCCACAACAACTCTCTTGATGTTGCAGCTCACCCTGATCATCTCCATCAGGACATCCTTATCCCTTGCAAGTATTCTGTCGTGGTTTTCTATAAGCCAGTCAAAATATGCAGAATCCTTTATGAGTCCATGTTTTATGATCTCACCCATTCCCGAAATAAACTGCTCATCGGATAACGTGGTGAGTGTTGACACATTGATATACACAAGCTTTGGCATGTGAAAGGCTCCGACCATGTTCTTATATGAATCAAAGTCAACGCCTGTCTTTCCACCAATACTGCTGTCCACCTGTGCCAGAAGACTTGTAGGTATCTGTACAAAGTCTATGCCTCTGAGATACGTTGCAGCAGTAAATCCGGTTATATCGCCCGTCACGCCGCCTCCAAGAGCCACCAGAAGATCTTTTCTGTCAAACTTTGCAAGAATAAGCTTCTCGTAGATCATCTTTACTGTATCAAGATTCTTCTGAGACTCACCGGCCTCAAATATAATAGATATCAATTCTTTGCATTTTCCATCAAGCTGATTCCTGATCTCATCGAGATAAAGAGGCGCAACATTACTCTCTGTAACGATGCATACCCTTCTATCAGCAATTCCCTGTCCGGCTAAAAGCTCAGGCAGGGAATTAAAATCGTTTGCAAAGAAAATGTCATAGATTGGTTCATCATTCAGATGAACTGTGAGTGCATTACACATATAAACATTCTCCATTAGTATAAAATATATTGTTAGTTTCCAAATGGATTAACAAATGACTTACCGCCAAGATTCTTTGTGTATACAGACGAATCACTTGTAACACTTCCGCCACCGGCACCGCCAAGTGTTGAATCACCCATGGCTGAGCCGCCTCCTGATCCGAGAGTTGATTCCTCGCGGCCCTGTGGATCGCCGTCATAGGAGTTCATAAACGAATTCATAGCTGCGCTCTGTGTCGACTGTGAATAAGAAGCATTTGAACTGCCCTCGCTTAATACATCGTCGAAATTAAGTCCCATCTCCTCATTGATAGGATTCTGGGCAAGGTAATTCATATGGGCTTCCATCAGAGCCTTGAATGCACATACATAGTCCTTGTACTGCTGTTTTATTCCATCAATACTTCCCTCTATGCGCTCAAGCTCCTCCCTGGCCTCCTGCACTATATTATTAGCCTTGATCTTGGCATCATTCTCTATCAGTCTCGCCTTATCAGTGGCGTTCTTTGTAGACTCCTCAGCATTCTTCTCTGCTAGCATGAGAGATTTCTGGAGCTTTGACTCGGTTGTTCTGTAATGTACTAAACTGTCAGTCAGAGTTTTCACCTGATTGGTAAGATCTGCATTGGACTTATACAGTTCTGTGTAGCTGAGCACAACTATGTCAAAAAATGCATCTACATCTTTTCGCGCATATCCCATTCCATGCGTGAACTTCTTCTGTTGTAAATCAACTGGTGTAAGCATATGTAATCCCCCGTAAAAACATATATTAGTAAGTTGCCTTACTTGAAAGAGTTTCCCCCTGAAGAGATCCTCCAGCCAATTCCTCCCTTAAATCACCAGATACGTAGGTTCCATTAGGTGTGGCAAGGAATATGTTGCCCGAAATAGCCTGAAACAGACCATCCACAGCATAACTTGCTCCTCCAATGAAATCCGCTATTCTCTGTGCAGTTGGAAGATCAAGATCCTCCATGTTTATTACGATTATCTGTCCTCGATTGAGATGATCGATTATCATCTGCGCATCGTCAAACTCGTCCGGCTTGATAACAAATACTTCACTGTCATCCATTGCTCTGGATCTGCTGTTGATTGATACGAGCTTTCCATTACCTGCTCCTGACTGCTGACCATGAGAAGATCTTGCAGCTTTTGATCTGGCCGATCCATTGTCAGATGATGCAGAACCTTTGTACTTATTAAAGGACTTGAGCGGTGAAGCCTTCACTCTGGACTCTGTCTGAGGCGCATCATAATCATCCTCATCATCGTACTCATCGTCTAAGCGATCGTCCATATCGTCTTCATCTTCATAGTCATCTTCATCTTCATCAAACAAATCATCATCAAAGTCATCGTCGCTTGAATCACTTAATTTGAAATAATCAAGAAAACTTTTCTTTGTATTTCCCTTTGCCATGATTGTTCTCCTTTAAATATTATAATTTCTGGCACCGAATATTCCCGTGCCAACTCTAACCAACGTTGCACCTTCTTCAACTGCAACTTCATAGTCGTTTGTCATACCCATCGACAAGACGCTCATATCGATATTATCAATGCTTTTAGATTGTATGTCAAGTGATAAATCTTTCAATTTGCGGAAATAGACCCTGTTGTCCTCGGGATCATCCACAAATGGAGCGATAGTCATAAGACCCTTAACCCTGATATGAGGGAAATCTTTTATCTCCTGGATAAGCGGAAGTACCTCGTCGCATGACAGTCCAAATTTTGTTTCTTCCTGTGCAACATTTACCTCAATGAGAATCTTGACTGTGACATCATGCTTTGCAGCCTCCTTCTCAATGGTTTTGGCAAGATTTAACGAATCAACGGAGTGTATCATACACACCTTATCTACAATATATTTTACCTTGTTCGTCTGCAGGTGACCTATCATATGCCAGTTTACAGGTCTTGAGACATTCTCGTATTTGTCCACAAGCTCCTGAACCTTATTCTCACCAAAATCAACGGCATCCGTATCACTGAGCAATTCCTCTATATCTGACAAAGGCTTTGTCTTGCTAACGGCGATCAGAGTGACATCCTCCGGTGATCTGCCGGCCTTTTCACATGCCCTGACTATGTTTTCTTTTACTTTTTCGTAATTTTCTTTAAGCATATTATCATCTCCTGTGTCTGTACTATTGATATATAAGCTCTCCCTCTTTCATGGAATGTCCGTCCAGTAATATTCTGTCATATCTGGATATTCCATATGAAAGATCCGGCTTGATGATCGAGTAATCATCGCCCGATGCGATAACCTCTATTCTTCTGAATTCCGCAGTTCCTCTTGATACACACAGAACACCATCCATCGTATACTTGGCGGCTGTGGCAACGGAAAATGTCTCCTTGGAATTATTCTTCTGCAGTACCGCATCGGAATCTATACTTGACGGATCAACATAACAGAATCTCTTGTCGGTAAAATATATTATCGGTGATATCTGTTTTATTGAAGTGCTTCCCGAATTGCCATATGTTACCTGATTAAAATGAGTCAGATCTGAATCACCACTGCCTCCTGTCAGGTAATCCACAGGTATCATATATACATCCTTTGTTATTACGGATGAAGCCGGTATCTTCAGACCACTGGATTCCTCGAACATGAAGTTGATGTCCAGAAATCTTTCATTTACATACTGCGCGATATATTTGTTGAATGATACCACTATATAATAATGACCATCTTTTTCGATCTTATCGTATGTCGATCTGATCTTTCTGCTCGAATTATTGATGGTAAATGAAGCGTATTCATTCTGTGTAACCTTCTCAAATTCATCCTTGCTGAGCGATATGGCAATATTCCATTCCTCATCGTTGATAAGCTTACATACAGCGCTGCCCGCAGAAACCTGGCCATCTGACTTGAGTGACTGTTTTGTATACACAGTTTTATCAAAAAGCTCAGGTGTCAGATTCTTCACATCGACGCTCTCATATCCATCCTGATAGTATGTGACAAGTCCGCTGAATGGCGCCTTCTGGGCATCAAGTGAAAATGATGAAGAACCATTGCTGACCTGCTCAAGAGCAAGCTCCTCATAGAGCTCTAAAAGCTTGTTGTCGATGCTTGTCTTGAAATTATATACATTACCAAAATTGGATGCCGAAAATCCATTTTTGAACATCTTTATCTGATTGTTCAGACTTGTGTAATCTGCGCTCGTGAGAAGTGCTGAACCATTCTCCTGCATGTCGCTCATTGCTGCCTGCATGGAGCCCGAGCTGTCAATGGCATATATATTTGCACCCTTGGATACCTTCTCGCCATCTCTTATATAGTAGCATGGTGTTCCCGTCGCCGAGGCGGTTATGACAGTCTCACTTCTTACCGCAAGCCCTGTAGCCGTGAAATCAGTATCGTACGTACTCTGCTCAACCGTGAATATTATCGGATCAGAATCATTAACATACGCAACGACCCTGATGAGTATATATATGAATACGAGTGCAAAAAGGAATGTTCCAAAGCCCGGCATTTTAAGCTTTGGAAGTTCGATCTTTGTCTTTTGTTTTTTTCGTTTTATTGTCGCCATAATATGTCTCCCGTAATTTACTCTGGCACAGAAAATGGCTGGCAACATACATATGCCAACCACATTCTATCTGAAATATAAGGCGGCATCCAGCTTATAATGCCGCAATAACGCAGTCCTTGAAATCCTCTGGTACGTCATTGACATCTGTTGCCAGACAGATCACTATATCAACATTGAACATATCGGATATGTTCTTTATCTCGTCCAATGCCTCAACGATATGTGACTCTCCAACGTATGCAACCGTCTTAAAATTATCTATATAAATCTTCTCAATATCACTGTTCTGGGAGATTATTCCTCGCACGAATCCGGTGAACGAATCCAGCTTGCTAATTCCATAGCTTGTACAGTTGATCATCTTGACTCTGTTGCTGAGCTCATAGAGATGCTTGTTGTTATTATCAAGAAATACTACCGTACCGGAAACAACCTTTACTTCATTGTTGACCTTATCTATCAGTGCCTTTGTCTTTCCCTTACCCTTATCTCCTGCAATAATGTGAATCATTTTTCATGCCTCCTGAATCTTGATGTAAAATTTATACAAATAATGTCCGTATCATATATGTCAGATACACACATCACTTTGCCTTATTTATAAGTTCAGTCATGGCGCTGTACAGTGCCTCTTTTCCATCTGCTCCGGCTACAAGAGCAATATACTCTTCACCGGTGGAATCGTTCTTAAGCTCCATGATAAGACAGTTGAGTGCCTCCTCTGTGGTTCCGGTCTTCCACGAACCTATCGAGTATCCATCTGGAAAATTTACCTCACCAGTTAAGAATTCATTTGTCGGCTCTATGGTTACCACCTGTTCATTGCCATCTGCATCCGTGTATGTGAAATCATATGTATCAAGTGAATCTATCACATACGCAAGGTCATGCTTTGAAAATTCCTTTATTATAAGATACAGATCATACGCTGTAGTGTAATGGTCATCGTCGTGAAGTCCATGACAGTTGACAAAGTGGGTATTTGTAGCACCGATCTCCTTCGCCTTTTCATTCATCATGTCACAAAATGCTGATTCGCTGCCGGCTATCAGCTCTGCAAGTATAACACCACAGTCATTATATGATGTTATCATGAGACCGTACAGCAGGTTCTTGACCGTCAGGCTGCAGCCTCCGACCAGGTCACTGGCCATGGCATCCCAATCGTCAAATGTTACCTTTCTGTTGAGAGTTACCACATCGTCAAGGGATATATCTCCCTTTTCTATGCTCTCCATAACGAGTATACCTGTCATGATCTTGGTCATACTTGCCGGATATATCTTTCCATGTACATTATGAGCCACTATGGTATCCTTGGTCGTCTCATCGACAAGCATAGCGGCATAACATCCGTTGTAGTTTGCGGCATCTATCTCCTCGCCCTGTGCTATCACAGCGTTATCGTATGCCATTCCGAGCTCCCCATACACCGGAAGATCAGGCAACACACCTATGTCGAGCTGTTTTCCAGCTTTGTAGGTCTTGCTTCCGCAGCCGGTCAGAAGGACCATCGACAACACAAGTATCAAAGAGATACTTCTTCGCATGTATTTTCCTATTCTGCTTTGATTAAACATAATATAACCTCCGAAATATATTCAACAGCCTGATAACGGTGCTGAAATATATTTACTTGTAGAATTCACGCCAGTCAAGATCTCCTCTGTCAAGTGCCAGTATAAGGAGCTCGGCAGTTGCCAGATTAGTCGCAAGCGGAATATTATGTGTATCACACAATGTAAATATGTTGTTTATATCAGGTTCATGATTCTTTGGATGAAGCGGATCTCTCAGAAAGATGACCATATCGATGTCATTGTTCTCTATCTGTGATCCGAGCTGCTGCTCACCGCCAAGATGTCCTGCAATATATTTGTGAACTGTAAGATTGGTAACCTCCTCAATAAGTCTTCCGGTAGTTCCTGTTGCGTAAAGCTCATGCTTATTAAGAATTCCTCTATATGCTATACAGAAGTTCTGCATCAGTTTTTTCTTAGCATCATGTGCTATCAAACCAATATTCATGAAAATCCTCCTAATACTTTTTCTTTTGCAAATTTATATTGAGAACCATGCCCATTCCGGCACACAAACTGACGAGTGAACTCAGTCCGTAACTTATGAATGGCAAAGGTAATCCCGTGTTCGGAAGTATGGATGTGGCAACACCAATATTGATAAATGACTGGATGCTGACCAGTGCTGCCATACCTGTTGCTATATACATTCCCTTTTTATCACCGGAACGCCTAGCAACCCTAATACATTGTAACACTATGAGCAGTAAAATTGCAATAATAATAACACTTCCGATGAAACCTAATTCTTCTCCCACTGCCGAGAATATAAAGTCTGTCTGCTGCTCAGATATGAGATTTGTATCTTTTACGGTTGCCACATCAGAGCTGTTGATCCCCTTACCGGTCAACTGTCCCGATCCTATGGCCATGATCGAGTTGTTCTGCTGATCCTGGGTGGATCCGCCTCCATACATATGTCCAAGTATACGCTGTCTCTGATATCCGTTCAGAAACTGAGGCAGGTTGTCCTGCTGGATATACCAGAAGAAGCCTCCAAAGAATGGTATGAGTATCAGTACCGCAATACCTATTATCTTGAGTGAGAGCCCCGCTATAAATATGACTATAAACAATGTTGCACATATACATATCGTGGTTGAAAGATCCGGCTCGGCAAATATAAGTCCGATCGGTATTGCAAGGAAAGCTGCAAGCTTCAGCAGCGTCTTTGCCGTGTTCAGATCATCCGCATGTTTTTCAAGAAAAACAGCCGTGCAGATTATCAGTATTATCTTGGCAAACTCCGATGGCTGTATGGTAAATGAATCGGATATCTGGAACCATCTGCTGGCTCCATGGGAATCCGCACCTGATCCTACCACCAGTACAAGTCCCAGCAGCACTATATTTGCAGCGTATAGTACCATATAGTATTTGCATATGAAATTATAGTCTATGAGTGATACTATTATCATTCCCAGTATACACACCCCGGCACCGATCAACTGCTTTGTGAGTTTTGTCTCATCTACGCTCACTATGATCACAGTACCCATGGCCATGGCTGCTATTATCAGGAAAAACAATTTGAAATTGTAATCCAGTATACTGTATTTTTTTTGATCCTGATCAAGACTGAATTGTTTTAAGTTCAGTTGATCCTTCTTGAATAAGTTCATAATTCACTGATCCTCGTCCTGTTGTTCTGTATGTATATTCGTTATCCTTCTTCTCTGTATCCACGCTTAACAATGGAATATATGCCACTAGCATACGCTCCTTGACCTGGATATCGATATCTGATTCCTTTACATTGATGTATCTGTCTATCTCCTGCTTTATGGTATGCTTCATATCGTCCAGGAAATCCGGATTACACCCTATCCTGTCTGAAGCCAGCATGCTTATAAGCCTTTCTTTGGCATAACTTCCTGTGTTATATAAATATATCTTATTCATCCCCATATTCCTCCCTTCAGGCTCTTTTACGTCTGAAAAGCGAACGCAGTGAGCGGTTCTTCCCTGAATAATAATCTTCAACTTCAAGGGAATCATCCACTATCTTTCTGCATATATTCATATATGCATGTCCCGATTTCGTGTTGCTGCACACGACCGGTTCTCCTTTGTTTGTCGATATGACTATGTCCTCATCGTCGGCGATCACTCCAAGCAGATCCACTGCAAGTATATCAACCACATCATCGACGGACATCATATTGCCCTTTTTGACCATATCATATCTTATCCTGTTGATTATGAGGTGCTGTTTTTCAATTCCATACGCCTCGAGCAGACCGATTATCCTGTCTGCATCCCTTATGGCCGAGACCTCGGGAGTTGTCACTATGACAGCCCTGTCAGCAGCAGCTATGGCGTTCTTAAAGCCCTGTTCTATACCGGCCGGGCAGTCAATGATTATGTAGTCATACTCGTCTCTTATCTCGTCTATGAGCTTGATGATCTGTTCCGGGCTGACCGCTGTCTTATCCCTGGTCTGCGCGCAAGGCAGCAGGTACAGATTGTTGTAGTTCCTCGCCTTTATAAGAGCCTGCTTATATCTGCAGTTTCCCTCTATTACATCTATCAGATTATAGACTATGCGGTTTTCCAGGCCAAGCACAACATCCAGGTTTCTGAGACCTATATCTGTATCTATCATCACCACTCTGTTCCCGAGGGACGCAAGACCGGTTCCTATGTTCGCCGATGTGGTCGTCTTGCCAACTCCGCCTTTTCCTGATGTAACAACAATAACTTCACACATAATAAAAATCCTCCTAAATTTACTATCATATGTAGGTTATATTTATGATTCCTTCATCATTCGTAGCTATCATTGGCATTCTTTTTGCACCCGGAAGTCTGATTCCTGTACTTTTCGCTTTTCCTATCTGCAAAAGCTGTGGGCACATTCTCATCGCTATTATGAAATTGTTTCCAGCCGCCAGCTTACCCGCTATGGCAGCTCCCGCCAGTTCCCCAACGACCACGATATTCTTACCGGATACAACCCTGGCATCCCTGGCAACATCTCCGAGGATAATGACATTTCCCCTGATCTCAAGGGTCTGCTTTCTCCCTATGTCACCGCGGAAGATATATGGTCTTTCATTGTCACTGTGCGTTTTAGTCATATCCGGCAAAGCCATACTGACTTTTGCCTGTTGTGGTTCACGATCCCCATCATCCCGGACACCGGAACCTGTATATTGATCTATGTCAGGTTTAGCTGCAAATCTGACATGAATCTTATCAATGCTGTTTAAAAAACTGATTATCTCCTCCGTGTCTCCACGCTCCAGGGTACATCCCCTGAAAGATATACATACAGTTCCTTTTTTCTGGAAGGCACTTATATTATCGAGGATCCTGCAATACAGATCGCAGCAGATATCATTTACAGACATAGCCGCCGGTACATAGACAACTATGCCTGATCTGTCTGCCTTGATTGATAATCTGTCCATACCATCCATATCATCTGCTCCTGTCATATTATTTCCTACACACAGGTTCTGTGATATATCTTTGGTATCTCAATTAATCTGACATCTGGTTGTTTCCTGTTATGTCAAGCGTATCAAGCTTGTCAGGGTCATACATATATGCGTACACCATTCCGGCAAGCTCCTCTGCGTTACCCGATGTATATCCATGTGGAATAACACATGTTACACTGACCTCAGGGTTCTCATAAGGCGCAAATGACACAAACAATGCGTGATCCGGCCTTGTGGTATCCTCCTCTGCTGTTCCCGTCTTGCCGGCAACATTGACATTTATCTGATTTATAAGAGCCGATGGACTTGTGTGTTCACTTACCATCTGACGCATTCCCTGTTTTATGACCGCCCACTGGCTGTCCGTCAGATCAACTGTATTCTTAGGAACGTTGTCACTCTTATACACTGTTCTTCCATCTATATTTTTTATCTCGTTCACCAGTGTCAGGTCATAACAGTTGCCCTCATTGGCGATGGTTGTCACATATCTGGCAAGCTGGACAGGCGCATAGTTATTTGTACCCTGTCCGATAGAAGAACGTACCGCATCAGTATCTGACACATGCGGATCCATCTCTTCTATCTCCACACCTGACTTCTGGTCAAGTCCAAATAACGAAGCGTACTTCTGTATCTTATCTATACCCTGTGCATCCTGATATACTCCCTTGCTGTCTGTGGCAAGGCGGTATCCAACCTCATAGAAGAAACCGTTACACGATACCTCTATGGCGTCAGCGAGACCAAGTGTTCCGTGTCCGCTTCTGAGCCAGCAGGCCGGTGAAGGAACAACCTTTGAGAATGTACCGTAATCAGTTATAACTGATCCAACGTCTATAACGCCCTCCTGCAGACCAGCTGCAGCAATGAGCATCTTGTATGTGGAACCCGGTGCAGTTCTCTGCATGGTTGCACGATTGTACATAGGGGTCGTCTTATCTTCTGTTATCTTGGCATAATAGTCAGGATCGATCACATTTGTGAGCTTGTTGTTGTCGTAGCTTGGGTAGCTTACCATAGCCCTTACAGTTCCTGTCGCCGGATCGACCACCACGATGGATCCCGAGCATGGGTCAAGAGCAAGCATGGCAGGTGTTATCTCAAGCTTTTTGATCTTTCTGTAAATAAATTCAAAATTGCTGAGGACACCTGACGTAAATTCCTCGTAATCTTCGTCTGTTGTACTATTAAGGATTCCCTGGTCGTATAACAGGTATATTACCTGGGAACCTGTTATTTCACCTGATAATATCATATATTTGAAGACTCGTTTGTCGAAATCGGAGTCATCCTCAAATTCTTTGAGTACATAATCGACAATAACATTGTATATCTCATCCGTATCATAATAATCACTGCTTGTCTGAATGCCGGTTATGTCTATTACTCCCTGGCTTATGCAGTATTTCAGATACTCATATAATGATATCTTGTCATTTACATAGTTGTTATATGTGTCACTGTCCTTATCAACTGCACTGCTGTCATATATGCCGTTTGAGCTCAGCGTCTCGCATATAAACTCCATATAATCCTTGTACTGATCCGAAAGATTATACAGTTCCGTGTGACTGCTCTTCAGAATGTCCGAAAGCGCATTGAGTGTGTACTGCTTGCTTGATACAAATGTGTTGTACACATTCTTTTCATTGTCAGTTGCATTCGCAGCATTAAGGGCCTTTATGTCTATAATGTTGTTGTCAAAGAATGCCGAGTACACATCCGTTATAGGTATATCCTCTTTCTCCTTGGATGTCGTCACGTTCTTGAGATTTGCAAGGAGAATATACGACAATTCCTTTTCAAGTGCGTTGTAGCAGTATTTCTGAAGATCAGAGTCAAGTGTGAGGTAAATATCGTTTCCTGCAACAGAATCAGTCTTTTCTATAATCTCAAGGACTTTTCCCATGTTGTCAACGTACATCTTCTGGGAACCGTCAACACCACGAAGCTGATCCTCGTACGACTGTTCCAAACCAAGCTTTCCAACCATATCATTGGAATCATACTGCTGATCCTCGTCAAGCTTCGCATTGTACTCCTCGAGCTCCTCATTTGAAATGTTGCCGATATATCCGATTATATGCGAAAAATATATTGCATCATTGTATACTCTGTTTGATTCAATACTCACATCCATTCCGAGCAGTGTATCCATATTCTCAGTTATCGCAGCATAGCTCTGCTGACTTATATTGTTGGCGATATCCACTGTCATGTACTGCTGGTATCTGTTGAGCCATACCTCATATCTCACGGCAAGGATCTTGAGCACATAGGCATCCGAATAATCACCCGAGATATTGAAAAGTTCATCACTTCTCATATAGTCAAATACTTCCCTTGCTGTAGCATTCTTCTGTGCATCGGTGAGGGCATCAACTGAGCTTGCACCATAAACATTCATATAAAATGTATTGAGCTGTGAGCCGCTTATCGTGAATTTCATGTTGCCATTTGCATCCAGCTTGATCGGAAGCTCCACGGACAGACTGTCTCCATTCTGCTCAAGTATAAGTATCGTCTTATAAACTATCTCATTTCTTAGCTCATTGACCGACATATTCTTCTTGTCTGCCGCCTCAGTGAGGTCTGCATTGCTGGTGAAACTCAGATTGTATGAAGATTCGTTATATGCAAGCAGTTTTCCGTTGCAGTCGAAAATCTTTCCTCTGGTGGCCTTGACCGACACCGTCTTAAGTGATTTGTACTGGAAGCTGGACTGATATTTTTCTCCATTTATGATCTGAAGATTAAACAATCTGTACACAAGCACGCCTGACAGGCACAAAAAAAACAGAGTGACATAAAAAATACGGCTCTTTAACTTTTCTACTATAAAATCTTTGATTATCTCTAATATATCTCTGATCACTATGTCTCACTTCCTTTTTCAGCGCGCTTCAGCCGCTTGTTTATAAAGACAAACAGCTTGAATACTATCATCGTAAGTATGGCTGTGTATATCATATCCGGCAAAATAATATCCTTCATGTACAGCCCAAAACTGAGTCTGTTACGCATTACAAAGAATATTATAAATGTTATGAAATTAAATATGAAATCATCAAGTGTTATGATGATGATAGGCAGCAGTACATCCTCCACGAGGTACAGTCTGTGGAAAAATCCGTTACAGTATCCAATGAGCATATATATGATCATAAAAGGGCCTATGGCAAAGCCAAAGTACAGATCATATAAAAAGCCACAGAAAAATCCCACCAGCATTCCCTCTTTTCGACCTCTCATAAGTCCAAAGGACACCGTGAGGATGAGCATCAGATTGGGAGTCGCACCCGCAACTGAAATATATGGAAAAAGTGCTGACTGAAGCACAAAACATATTATGATTAATAATCCAAGTGTGATAACTCTTCTCAATGTCTGTTTAACCTCTTTACTTCTACTCCGAAACAGTTTTCTTGGTCTGGAGGACTATGAGTACCTCCTGTATCTTTGAAAAATCACATGCCGGAGTGATATATGCAGTCTTTGTAAGATTGTTGGAATCTTCCTCTATTTTTGTTACATACCCTATGTTAATTCCCGACAGATATTTGCTTGACACATAGGATGTGACGACCTGATCGCCGACTCCGACCTCTGCGTCCTTGTCAATGTTTTCAGCGATAAGATAGCCATTCTCATAATTGCTGGCGCTTCCCTCAACATTACAAATAGCCTCTGACGGTAATATCATTCCGTTTACATTTGATGTATCGTCTATGATGGCTCTTACCTTGGCATAATCCTTTCCGGCCTCTGTGACTATTCCACACAGGCCGTTGCCATACATGACATTGCAGCCCTCGACAACACCATCATCTGTTCCCTTGTCGACATAGAACACCTGAAACCATCCGCCGGTATCCTTTGATATGACTCTGGCAGCAGTCTTCTTATAATCGTAATACTGGAGATCAAGCTCATAAAGTGCCTGAAGACGTTCGAGCTCATACGAATTCTGCTGGTACTGTGCCACCTGCTTCTGACTCTGTTCAAGCTGATCCTTGAGTGTTTCATTCTCCTTTAACAGTGCGTCGTAATTCTGGAATGCCTCAGTTTTGCTCTGAACCCATCTGCCTATGGTATTTACCCCTTTCTGCATGGGCTGGACAAATATGTTGGTAAAATTCCTCACCGGTGCAAATATTCCCCCCGCAAAGAGAGATACAAGCATGAGCACAACGCAAAAGCCTGTGAGTCCAAGCAAAAAATATCTCGGTGTGATCTCTATTCTTTTTCTGTTCCTATTTCGTCTTCGTTTCATTATAAAATACCTCGCTCAGCTAAGCTGACATAGCAGTTATTTCCTAAAATAATATGATCTGAAAGCTCTATCCCTATCAGTTCCCCAGCTCTGTCCATCTCTCTGGTGATATCTATATCCTGACCGCTCGGAGTCGGATCTCCGGATGGGTGGTTATGCACAAGTATGATATAGACAGCATCGTATCTGAGCGCCTCCACAAACACCTCTCTCGGAGATAACATCGAACTGTTCACTGTTCCCTCTGAAATGCGGACATCCTTTATGAGCTTATGCTTCGCATCAAACATGAGGAGATACACGTATTCCTTTTCGAGATATCTTGTGTTCTCCATGAAATAATCCGCAATGCTCTGTGGGGACTGGAACGACAAAAACGGCTTAAATGAAGCCCTGGCCATCCTCCTGGATATCTCAGCCAGACATTTCATCTGTATCGCTTTTACCTTTCCAACTCCGCTTATCTCTTCAAGTTCACTCACAGTCAGGTAATTAAGCCCCACTATCCCCTTGTGGACCGGATGGGCATCCAGTATCCTGTAGGCTGTGGACAGCGCATTTGCCTTCCTGCTTCCGGTTCTGAGGATGACTGCCAGAAGTTCAGCATCTGTGAGAACCTCAACTCCATACTTAAAGCTCTTCTCATACGGTCTCTCAGTCTCCGACATTTCTTTCATGGAGACCGAAAGTCCTCCTGCAAAATTCTCTTTGCAATAATTTTTATCCATATTTCCTCCTTCCGCCTCTCCAAGCTCCAGAGAAAATTTTATATGGCCGACTAATTAATCTACCATACTATAAGGTTTTTTTCTACCATTTTCTGTAATGACATTATTATGCCGTACTTGGCATGGGGATATGTAAGTCCCCCCTGAAAATATACCGCGTAAGGTGAGCGCATAGGTGCATCCGCTGAGAGCTCAATGGATGAACCAGACACAAATGCTCCAGCGGCCATGATGACCGGTGAATCATAGCCCGGCATGTCCCAAGGCTCAGGTCTTACATAACTGTCAACCGGCGCTGCAGCCTGGATTCCTTCACAGAATGCCACGACCCTCTCAGGAGTCTGAAGCTCAACAGCCTGAATAATATCGTATCTGTCCTCTGTGCTGTCAGGAACAGCCTTAAAGCCCAGTCCCTCGTATACATTTGCTGCAAATATCGCACCCTTAAGCGCACTTGCAGTAACTGTAGGTGCCATGAAAAGTCCCTGAGTGAGAGCCTTTGTATTGCCAAGTGAGGCTCCAACCTCCTTGCCGAGTCCCGGAGTTGTGAGTCTGTATGAAGCATTCTCCACGTACTCCTTCTTTCCGCATATATAACCTCCTATCGGTGCAAGACCGCCACCCGGATTCTTGATGAGAGAACCGACCACAAGATCGGCACCCACATCCGACGGCTCTATATCCTGTACGAATTCTCCGTAACAGTTGTCTACCATGCATATGATGTCAGGATTTACACTCTTGACCGCTTTTATGGCCTCACCGATCTGCTGTACAGACAGCGTCTTTCTGACCGCATATCCCTTGGATCTCTGTATCTCCACAAGCCTTGTGCGGCTATTGATCGCATTCTTTATTCCATCAATGTCAAAGTCTCCGTTCGGCAACAGATCTACCTGGGCATATGTGACACCATACTCTGCAAGTGACCCCCTTGACTCCCTGATACCAATGATCTCATCCAATGTGTCGTACGGCTTTCCCGCTATGGCAAGGATCTCATCTCCCGGGCGCAGATTACCGAACATGGCCGTGCAGAGTGCATGGGTTCCGCACACTATCTGTGTCCTGACAAGGGCATCCTCCGTGTGAAATACGTCTGCATATATCCTCTCAAGGGCATCTCTTCCGTCATCCGTATAACCATAACCCGAAGAGCCTGCAAAATGTGCCTCAGACAATCTGTTGTCCTGCATGGCCTTAAGGACCTTTAGCTGGTTAAGCTCACTCACAGCATCAATGGCTGCAAATCTATCCTTAAGTTTCTCCTCCACACTGTTGCAGTATTCAAACACCTTTTCATCCACATTCAGTGATCTGTAGTAATCCTTTAACATATCTTTCATCTCTGTATAATCTCCTTTTCGCGAAGCCTGTCCAGCATAAATGACAATATTTCAGACTCGCTGTCATACTCACTTTTATCAACCCAGGTCACATGTTTTTCCCTCTTGAACCATGTGATCTGTCTCTTGGCAAAATGCCTTGTATCTCTCTTTAGCGTATATACTGCCTCATCCAGAGTGCATCTGCCCTGAATATAATCGATTATCTCCTTGTAGCCAAGCCCCTGCATGGACACCAGCTCCCTGCTGTAACCCTCGCTCACAAGCAGTTTTACCTCGTCCAGAAGCCCTGCCTCAAGCATGATATCTATCCGTCTGTCTATTCTATCATATAATTTCTGTCTGTCATCATTTAACACAAAATATTCAAAATTATATGGTGACTTCTTCTGCGACTCAGTCTCGTTGTGTTCAGATATCTTCATACCTGTTTTTTTATAAAATTCAAGAGCCCGTATCACTCTTTTTACATTGTTCTCATGTATCTTTTCAGCGGATTCAGGGTCGACCTCCGCTAGCATGTCATGAAGAAATGTCTTGCCGTGGGTATCTGCAATGTTCTGCAGCTTTTCCCTGTATGACATATCATTGTCATTTTCCTCAAAATCTATATCATACAAAAGCGCCTGGATATAGAAGCCAGTACCACCTACTATGATTGGAATTTTTCCCCGGGAATATATATCCTCCATAGCACGAAGAGCATATTTCTTGAAAAGCACAACGTTAAACTCTTCTGCCGGATCCAGAATATCTATCAGATGATGCCTTACCCCCTGCATCTCCTCCGGCTCTATCTTCGCCGTTCCAATATTCATCTTTCTATATACCTGCATGGAATCTGCGGATATGATCTCGCCATTCACCGCCTTTGCCAGTCCTATGGACAGTGCCGTCTTGCCGACAGCCGTGGGGCCGGTGAGGATTATCAGTGGTTTCATATTCTTATCCATCCTGTTATCTCCTATACTATTCGCTTAAACTTCTTCTCAATCTCCGCCTCCGTCATGGATATGACAGTCGGACGTCCATGAGGACATGTGTATGGATTTTCAAGCTTTAATAGCTGATCTATAAGTGCGTCAGCCTCCTTGAAACTTATCTCCGTGTTACCCTTTATCGCAGCTTTGCACGCCATGGTGGAAAGCTTGTGTATAAATGTATCTATGGTCACCTTTTTAGCACTGCTGCTTGCATCCGCTATGAAGTCTATGAAAAGCTCTCTGCCATCAAGGCCAAACAGGTTGTCAGGAACAGCGTTCAGCTTGAACTCCCTGCCTCCAAAGTTCTCGATCTGATATCCAAGTGCCTCGAACATCTCCATATTTTCATGAAGAAACTCTATCTCTGCGGCACTGAGTGTAACAACCGCTGGAGGCATAAGATACTGTGAGTATATCTTCTTATTCTTGTAATTCTCCATAAGCTCTTCGTACTTAACCTTCTCATGGGCGGCATGCTGATCCATTATGAAGAACTTACCATCGTACTCTATGAGCCAGTATGTCTTGAACAGCTGTCCTATGAGTCTATGCTTAGCACGTGCCTCCTTTGTCAGGAACTTCTCCTGGAACATATCCTGCTGTACGTATTTTTTCCCGGCTTCCTCAATATAAGCTGCATCTGAAGCTGCAGATACTGTTGAGTCTTGTGTCGCCGCTGTGACCGAAGGTCTAGCTGGTGCCGGAGCTGTATATGCCGGACTCTCGTTTACCACATTCCTGTTTTGTACTATAGCTCTCTCAAGATCATTATTCCTATCCGCATATATGTAGTTTCCTGCCGACTTCTCCGTCTTGTTATTATCTATGACGTCTGATCCTTTATTGTTTGAGCTGCTAGTCTCATCTATGATTTCTATAACCGGGCGGACCGGCTGTGATGATGTCTGTGGTTCAATCGGGCAAAGCTGCTGTGGTGATGTCTGTGTCTCCGCCGAGCGAAGCTGCTCAGGCTGACTCTGCGGTTCTGCCGGACGAAGCTGCTCAGGCTGACTCTGCGGTACAGTCCGCTCCTCTGCCCTGACTATCTCCTCACGCCTTTTATTCTCGAATGCCTCCGGTGCATTTCCAACATCCCTCTGCTTAAATGTCTCCGGCTTCGGATCCTTCCCCGGCGCCACATCAGGAATGAGCTCCTTGAATAACAGTGTCTCCCTTATGGCATTGTAGGTGAAGCTGTATATATCCTGACTGTTGGCGAATTTCAACTCCATCTTGGTCGGATGTACATTTACATCGAGGAGATCAGGTCTCACCTGGAAATTGATCTCGGTGAATGGAAACTTGTGTATCATGACAAATGTCCTGAAAGCATCCTCGATCGCCTTGGTGAGCACCGCACTCTTTATATATCTGTGATTTACATAGTAGCCCTCAAATGATCTGTTGCCCCTTGATATACAAGGTCTTGCTATATATCCGGAGATCTTCATATAGTCATTTTCCGCATTTATCTCAAGAAGATTTGAGGTGATGTCTCTTCCATAGATATGGTAGATTATGTCTCTGAGTTTGCCATTGCCTGATGTGAACAGCTTGTCTGTTCCATTTGCAATGAACTTAAATGAGATCTCCGGGTGTGACATGCATATACGGCACATCAAGTCGTAGATATAGCTTGTCTCCGTGGCATCAGTCTTCATGAACTTCTTTCTCGCCGGTGTATTGTAGAAAAGATTTCTGACAATTATGGTTGTTCCACCCGGAGCACCTATCTCCTCGCTGGATATCTCCTTACCGCCATGTATCTGGTATCTGAGACCGGTCACATCATCAGCGGTCTTGGTTATCATCTCCACCTGGGCAACCGCCGCTATACTTGCAAGTGCCTCACCACGGAAACCAAGAGAAGAGATACTTAGGAGATCCTCGACTGTCACAAGCTTACTTGTGGCATGTCTGAGAAATGCAAGCTTGACCTCATCCTTCTTTATACCTGCTCCGTTGTCGGTGACTCTGAGAAATGACAGTCCGCCTCCCTTTACCTCGACGGTTACCGCTGTGGCACCTGAGTCTATGGAATTTTCCACAAGCTCCTTGATGACCGAGCTCGGCTTCTCTATAACCTCACCGGCTGCTATCTTGTTAATCGTATTTTGGTCTAATACTTTTATCATTACTTATCGCTCCTTATTATTTAAGTCGCTCCTGCAATTCATTTAAATAAAGCAACGCCTTCATAGGTGTCATGTTGGACAGATCAACACACTTTATGTCCTCGATCACCTGTGATTCGGCAAGTGAGCCGAACATTGACATCTGGGTGTCTTCTTTCTTCGGCTTGAAATCATTTGTAACCTTTATCTCCTTCAGCTTGGTGGTTATGTCCTTGTCTATAAGCTGATTACATATCTCATTTGCTCTCGCTATAACGACATCCGGCACACCGGCAAGCTTTGCAACCTGTATACCGTAGCTTCTGTCGGCACCGCCCTTGACGATCTTTCTGAGGAACACTATGTCGTCTCCGTCTTCCTTGACCGCTATACAGTAGTTGTTGACTGCCGACAGCTTACCCTCAAGCTCCGTGAGCTCATGGTAATGTGTCGCAAACAGAGTTTTTGCTCCGAGCAGTTCACTGTTGCTTATATACTCAACGACAGCCCAGGCGATCGCCAGACCGTCATATGTGCTTGTTCCTCGACCTATCTCATCAAGGATGAGAAGGCTGTTCTTCGTGGCATTTCTGAGTATATTTGCGACCTCGCTCATCTCCACCATAAATGTGGACTGTCCTGATGCAAGGTCGTCGGAAGCTCCCACTCTTGTAAATATCCTGTCGCATATGCCTATATTGGCAGATGCCGCAGGGACAAAGCTTCCAACCTGAGCCATGAGAACTATGAGCGCAGTCTGTCTCATATATGTGGATTTACCAGCCATGTTAGGACCGGTGATGATAGATATCCTGCTCTCATGGTTGTTCAGATATGTGTCGTTTGTGATGAACATATCGTTGTTCAGCATCTTCTCAACGACCGGATGACGTCCGTCCTTTATGTCGATGACTCCATCTGTATTGATCTCAGGTCTAACATACCCATTTGCAACAGCCACATATGAGAGTGAACACAGAGCATCGAGCATGGCTATGCTGTGTGCTGTTCTCTGTACCCTTGTGAGCTCTGCAGCAAGGGTGTCCCTGAGCTCAACATATGTGTTGTACTCCAGCGCAACAAGCTTGTCGGATGATCCGAGTATAACTCCAGCCAGTCTGTCAAGCTCCTCGGTTGTGTATCTCTCAGAATTGGCAAGTGTCTGCTTTCTGATGAAATAATCCGGCACAAGACTCTTATATGAATTGGTTACATCAAAATAATATCCGAACACCTTATTAAACTTTATCTTGAGATTCTTGATTCCGGTCTTTTCCTTCTCTCTGACCTCAAGCTCTGCGATCCAGTTCTTGCCATCAGTTGTGGCATTCTTCAGAGTATCTATGTCCTCAAGATAGCCATCTTTGAATATTCCGCCCTCTCTGATAAGTATAGGCGGCTCATCAACTATGGCACGGTCAAGAAGGTCATAGAGATCCTGTAGATCATCTATTCCATCCCTGATCTCGGTGAGCTCATCCGAATGGAATTCACCGAGAAGCTGTATTATAAATGGAAGAAGCTGTATGGACGTCTTAAATGCCAGAAGATCTCTCGGATTCGCTGTTCTTAACGATATCCTCGTCATAAGTCTCTCGAGATCGTATATAGTATTCATGTACTCACGGAGTTCGTCTCTGGTTATGACAGAGTCGTTGAGCTCTGTTATCGCGTCAAGTCTGGCTTCTATATCATCTTTGTGGATAAGGGGCTGCTCTATCATATTTCTGAGCATTCTCGCTCCCATGGCCGTTTTGGTCTTGTCAAGCACCCAGAGCAGTGAGCCTCTCTTCTGCTTATCCCTGAGTGTCTCTGTCAGCTCCAGATTTCTTCTGGATGAGCTGTCTATGATCATGAAGTCCTCTATGGAATATATATCTATCCTGTTGATATGATCCAGTGAGTTCTTCTGTGTCTCATGTAGATACTGGAGAAGTGCGCCCGCTGACAGCAGCATATCCTCCTGCTCATCTATGCCGAGACCATCTATTGATCCGACCTTAAACTGTCTTTTAATGAAATCCTCACAGGTGTCATCGTTAAAATAATGAGACGGAGCCTCCGATATCGTTATCTTCATCTTCTCCTTCATGTAATCAAAGTTCAGATCGCATGACAGGAATGTGCCATTTCCTATGATCTCCGTCGGGGAATATTTGTTTATCTCGTCGTACAGCTTGGATGTAGATGAGATATGACAGGAACGGAACTCCCCTGTTGTGATATCGCATACGGCCACACCATACTCATCATTACAGCCAAATATACACATGAGATAGTTATTCCTCGTCTCATCAAGAATAGCCTGGGACATATTTGTACCAGGCGTAACTATACGTATAACTTCTCTTTTTACTATACCCTTTGCGAGCTTCGGATCTTCCATCTGCTCACATATGGCTACCTTGTAGCCCTTCTCTATCAGCTTGTTCAGGTATATGTCACAAGCATGATACGGAACACCACACATCGGTGCCCGCTCCTCCTGACCACAGTCCCTGCCGGTCAGTGTTATCTCAAGTTCCCTGGATGCCGTCAGGGCATCGTCGAAGAACATCTCGTAGAAATCTCCCAGTCTGTAGAAGAGAATACAGTCCTTATACTGATTCTTAACTTCCATATACTGAGCCATCATTGGTGTTAATGCTGCCACTTCAACTACTCCTATTCTGCTAATTCACCCATGTAATAAAATCCCTTACACTCAACAAGCTTTACATTCAGGATCTTTCCAACCATCTCCGCACACCCAGGGAAATGGACAAGTATGTTGTTGGAGAGTCTTCCGGTCAGAAGGCCGTCGCCCTTCTCGTCAAAGCCCTCAACCAGAACCGGCTGTGTCTGTCCCTTTATCGCAATGGTCTTCACATCACTTATCTCCTGCACACGCCTTAAAAGCCTGTTGTATCTATCCTGTATCTCTTCCTTTGTGGAACCATTCTCCATTCCGGCGGCAGGAGTTCCTGTTCTCTTTGAATATATAAATGTAAATGCGGTGTCATACTGTACTTTCTCAACCACGTCCATGGTCTCAAGGAAATCCTCCTCGGTCTCACCAGGGAATCCCACGATTATATCAGTGGTGAGTGATATCTCCGGAACCTTTGCCCTTATGCGGTCAACCAGTGCAAGATATGACTCCTTTGTGTACCGTCTGTTCATCGCATTCAGTATCTTTGTCGAGCCCGACTGTACCGGCAGATGGAGATGTCTGCAGATCTTTTGATTCTCCGCGATGACATCTATCAGTTCATCCGACAGATCCTTTGGATGTGAGGTCATGAATCTTACTCTCTGTATCTTCTCTATGGCACACACACGCCTCAACAGTTCCGCAAATGTGATCGGATGCTCAAGATTCTTGCCATATGAATTGACATTCTGCCCGAGGAGCATGATCTCCACCACTCCGTCGTCAGCAAGCCTCTCACACTCAGCTATGATATCCTCCGGATTTCTGCTTCGCTCCCTTCCTCTTACATATGGAACTATACAGTAGGTACAGAAATTGTTGCATCCAAACATGATATTTACACCTGATTTGAATGGGAATTCCCTCACCGCAGGAAGATCCTCCACGACCTCCTTGGCATCCTTCCAGATATCTATGACCATGCTTCCGGATTCTATCCTGCTCACAAATATCTCAGCAAGCTTATATACATTGTGTGTTCCAAATACCATATCGACAAACCTATAGCTCTTGCTTATGGTTGTCACCACATGCTGCTCCTGCATCATGCATCCGCACAGAGCTATCTTCATCTCAGGATTTTTCTCCTTGAGGTGCTTCATGAGACCAAGGTGACCATAAACCTTTCTGTTGGCATTCTCCCTGACCGTACATGTGTTATATATTATAAAGTCCGCATGTTCAGACTCGGTCCTAACATATCCCATCTGCTCAAGTATTCCGGCAAGCTTCTCAGAATCCCGGACATTCATCTGACAGCCAAATGTCTGTATGGAACAGGTAAGGTCACGTCCCAGCTCTTTGCTTCTTGCTGTGACATACTCCCTGCCCTTTTTTATAAAATAATACTGCCTCTCCGGTTCCTCAAACGGAGCTGGAAGCCCCAGATCTATGCCGTCAATAACTTTTTCCAAATCATTCATAATCTCTATGTATCCTTATCTATTTCTTTAAAGCTGCGTAAATCCTTCTGTAGTTATTCCTCTATGCCCAGCTTACCAAGTATCCTGCCTATGTTATCCATAGTATTTTTCACGCTGGAATCCGCGGCATCCATCCTCATCTGAGTCTGTATATCCGCAAGATCAATATCCCTGTAATGATCCAGCGCCGCGATGTAATCAGGATCATTCTCAAAATGAACCTTAAGTGCCCTCATGGCATCCTTATAACCGAGCAGGCTTCTGAATTTTACTGAATTTGCAGAGAAATTCAAGGTTCCATCTATCAGATCTCCCAGGCTTACACTTGGATATATCTCTATGATATCCGCATCTGTATATGCAGATATGTCTTTCTTTGAGTCGGGATTAAGGCCGCACACAACGATATTCCTATATCCCATATCATACAGAGGTTTCACCGGAACATTGTCGGCGAGACCGCCATCACAATACTCCTTACCGTTATAAGTCACAGACTCATAGAGCATAGGCAGGGTGGATGATGCCATGACAACTGTCCTGATCTCCTCCGCATCCATTCCTGCAAGGCTTATATACTCAGCCTGTCTTTCACCTTCCTGCGCGCACTCAGCTATGGCTGCATACACGGTGACCTGCCCATCAGACAGCTTTCCGTAATCCACATAGCTGTCCATGAGCTTTATCATCTCCCTGCGCGACATGAATCCCGATTTGTCGTTGAACATCAGATCAGGATCAACGTCAAACACCGTCTCAAAATGTATCTTCTTCCATGCCTCCTCGCTTCTGTCAGGATCATTGCACGCGAAAAGCACGGCATTTATCGCACCTATGGAAGTTCCTGATATGGCTGTAACCTTGTCCATAAGTCCATACTCTGCAAGTGCTCTGTACACCCCGAGCTGGTACGCTCCTTTACCGCCGCCACCGCCAAGGCACAGCGCATAGCTGTCAGCCTTCACTCCATGCTCTGCAGATCCCACAACACTTCCTGTGCTGTATGCACCATTTTTTTGCAGCTTATCCATCTGTATCTTCTTTTCCAGTTCAGCGATCTTTGCTGTTATCTCGTCTCTGTTCATTGACCCTCCATTATGATATAACTTCCGATTCTGTTACTATGATATGTGGTCTGATATCTGTAGGTTCACTGTCTATCTTATCAACTATCTGGAATTCATACGCAAGTGCCACCGTGACAAGCCCTGCATGCCTCGCCAGATATCTGTCGTAATACCCTCCGCCAAAACCTATGCGGTTGCGGCTGTGATCAAATGCAATCCCAGGCATGAACATAAGCCCATCTTCGATCTCCTCAAAATCATCAGAAACCGGTTCGAGTATCCCAAAGTTTCCGGATGTAAGTTCTCCGTAGTCTGTTATCTCAATAAACTCCATGTTTTGTCCATAAACCTTTGGAACATATACATGCTTTCCGTCCGACCACGCCTTCTCAATTATAAGCTTTGTATCCACTTCATTCCCTTTGGAAATATATGCACATATATTGAGAGCATTCTCGTATTCAGGAAGCTCAGACAGACGTCTGCATATAAGTTCAGATCTCCATGCACAGTCACCCCTGTCCATGGCATTTCTAACCGCTTTTATTGTTTTCCTTATATCGGCTTTGCTGCCGGGTTTTACACTGTCTTCGCTATTCATAATACAGTCGTGCCTACGCCTTTCTTGTAGGATCAAGGTCCTGAAGTCTGGTTATGGAGCCGTCCTTCTCTTTGATATCTATATTGTTGAGCGTGCTCCTGAGATTATTCTTCACAGCAAATATATATTCCTGCCTTAACTGCTGCTGTTCCTTCTTCTCAGCGTCGGTGAGCCCCTCAGCCTTGGACTTGTGATATAACTCATTTATACGTGCGATCTTTGCCGCATCGATTATCGTCTCTTTCATAACTATATAAGATACTCCTTATTCAAAATAAATCTGACAACGTCAAAGTCATGATCCTTATATTCTGTGAACAGAGTTCCTATACTTTCTCCGTTCATTACCTTAACAATATTGTCCATATCCGCTCCGGATACTATGACCATATCCGAGTTGGAGTTGGTTGCTATCCTGGCGGCTGCGATCTTGGTCGTCATTCCGCCGGTTCCGTACTTGGAGCCTGCACCTTTACCCATATCCATTATATGGTCGTCTATACAGTTCACCTCTGGTATAAGCTTTGCATCAGGGTTATTGTGTGGATCATCAGTGTACAGACCGTCTATATCCGTGAGAAGTATCAGGAGATCTGCATGGATCATGGATGCAACTATGGCAGACAGTGTATCATTGTCGCCAAATGCCACGCTGTCATCCAGCTCATCGATGGCAACCGTATCGTTCTCATTGACGATCGGTACGACACCGAGCTGAAGAAGCTCGTTGAATGTGTTGATGGCATTCTTTCTCCTCTCATCCGACGATATAACATCAAATGTTAGCAGAACCTGAGCTGCTGTGCTGTGATACTCTTGAAAAAGCTTCTGATATATCATCATTAGCTGTCCCTGTCCCACTGCAGCACACGCCTGTCTGAGCGAGGTCGTCTTAGGTCTTCTGGCAAGTCCCAGCGCCTGTACTCCGACTCCGATGGCTCCCGATGATACGAGGACCACATCCTTGTCCTGATTTCTCAGATCACATATGATGCGCACCAGCTTCTCAAGCTTTGTATAGTCAAGTCCACCCGTCTCCTCGTGAATAAGTGAAGATGAACCAATCTTTATTACTATCTTTTTCTTGTCTTTCAAATACTCTCTATCCATTTATATTCTCCTGTGTACCGTCTGTTATTGCCTCATTGCTGAATCTGGATGCTATGGCCTCGGCCACCTTCATACCATCGACAGCGGCTGAGGTTATTCCCCCTGCATAGCCCGCGCCTTCCCCGCACGGGTATATACATGTCCCCTCACAGCGCAGCTCATCGCCTCGTATCATACGAACAGGTGATGAGGTTCTGGCCTCGATTCCTGAGAGAACTGCATCGTCAGATGAATATCCCGGCATCCTCTTATCAAATGACACAACTCCTTCTATTATAGCATCCTTTATATACTCTGGCAAACAGCATTTGAGGCTTGTAAGCCTGTACTTACCCATAATCTGAGGCTTAACACCGCCCAGCTTTTCCGTAGGAATGTCCCTTCTGTAATCTCCGAAGAGTTGCACCGGAACAGCCCCCTGTCCGGCCTCGTATGCGGCCTTCTCCCATCTTCTCTGAAAATTCATTCCCGCAAGAGGATGATCTGACCCGTAATCCTCCGGGGTAACATTTACCACAATGGCGCTGTTGGAATTCTCACCATTCCTGCCGCTGTAGCTCATACCATTCACACACGTCTCACCGTGCTCGGATGATGCATTCACCACGTAACCTCCAGGGCACATACAGAATGAATATACAGCCCTGCCATTTGACGCCTGATGCGTCATCTTGTAGTCTGCCGCCGGCAGCAGCTTTGCATACGCCGGATCATCGCCATACTTCATGACATCTATATCTGCTCGCTTGTGTTCGATACGAAGTCCCATGGCAAATGGCTTTGGCTCCATCGGAACACCTTTTTTGTAAAGCATCTCCACAGTATCCCTTGAGCTGTGTCCAAGTGCCAGAACAAGGGCATTTGTCCTGTATTCCTTCTCACTGCCATCTGAAAGGTTCTTTATATGTACACACACCTCATCCTGTGTGATCTGATCATAACCGGTAAAAAGTGAATCAAAATGTACCTCTCCGCCAAGTCTCTTTATATCCTCACGCATATTCCTTACAATACCAGACAGCACATCAGTGCCCACATGTGGCTTATTTATATACATTATGGACGGATCTGCACCATACTCCACAAATGTCCGCATGACCTCAGTGCGTCTGCCCGAGCCATCCTTTATGACCGTATTCAGCTTGCCGTCCGAAAAGGTTCCTGCGCCGCCCTCTCCAAACTGTACATTACAATTTGGATCAAGTCCTTCCTCACCCTTCCAGAATCTCTCTATATGCTCCATTCTCCTGTCAACATCCATGCCGCGCTCAAAAACAACCGGTCTGTATCCGGCTCTGGCAAGATACAGTGCAGCAAATAAGCCACCCGGTCCTGTTCCTATCACCACAGGCCTATAGGTCATTTTGACATTTCCCGGCTCCGGAAATCTATATTGGGTAGCATTTGTTAACATAACATTATTATTGTGAAGTCTTTTCAATAATTTTTCCGGATTCGGAACATCCACATCTATGGATGCAATATATTTCACCTGGTTTCTCCGCCTGTCATCAAGAGACAGCTTGAAAAAAATATACTCAAACTCCTTATCTGTCTTCAGCGTCTTTTTGATAACACTTCTAACATCTGCCTCTGTAAATCCAAGCTGCAGTTTTACATTGTTAATTCTGATCATCTTTTATTCTCTTTCCTGCAGACTCCCCGGCTCTCATGCCGCTTATAACAGCCCACATTATATTATATCCACCACATTTGCCGGTCACATCGACATACTCTCCAGCGGCGTATAAGCCTCTGTGTCCATCAAGTTCCAGGTTATCTGCCCTGAGCTGCAATGTGTCAACTCCACCGCTTGCCGCCTGGCTGTCCTCATAGCTGCCGAATCCATCTATGTTGAATCTCATATGTTTGAGCATATCACATATGGATGTTATATCAGCCGCGTCAAGTCCGGCCGCTTCAGAAGCTTTGATACCAAGACTTTTTATAATATACCCGGCGATCTTCTCGTTGACAATACCATTGAGCATCGCCTCGACTCTCCGTCTGCCATTTACCTCGGCAAATCGTCTCATCCTGTCCGCCAACATATCATCACTGATGTCCGGAACAAGTTCAAGTTCTATGTATGGCTTTTTGCCAGTCTCCATCAGATTTATACACTGTATACTCATATTAAAAACCGCTATGCCCGAAAGATATCCCGATGCAAACTGAACCTCGCCTCTCTCGTGGTCATACTCCTCTCCATCACACATTAGGCGGACAACAGCCTTTGCACGTACCCCTGACATATCAGATATATATTCATGGCATTTTAATTTACACAGAGCCGGATGCGTTTTCACAAACCGTACATTCAGATCATCCAGAAGTCTGTATACTCTATCAGATCCGCCAAGCTTTGGCGCAGCCGCACCTCCGGGTGCAAGTATCACCTGGGTCGTCCTATACCCGCCTTTGTCTGTGTCTACAATATATGTACCATCTTTCCCCTGTTTTATACTCAGGACTTCCTCCGATGTGCTGTTTTCTATACCAAGAATTTTGAGCCTGTCCGTCAGTGCCCACACTATGGTAGATGCCTGCAGCGATGCAGGATATATATATCCATTATCATCATAGCTGGAAACACCAAGGCTTTCAAAAAAATCCATGACATCATTATGACTGTCCGTTGTTACGAACTGAAATGGGAAAAATTCATTTGCACTGGAATAGCATGACAGATCAAGCTTCGTATTTGCAATGTTACATTTGCCATTTCCCGTCGCATACAGCTTCTTTCCGAGTTTTTTGTTTTTATCTATAAGCTTTACCGAAGCCGATGGTGCTGTCTCTTTTGCTTTTATTGCGGCTGTCATCCCAGCCGGGCCACCGCCGATAACTATAATATCATAAATCATTCCGATACACCTTTCCCATAATCATTTATCATACGTTTTACAGGCTGTCAATAAACCTGTTCATGTCATCTATATCATTGAAATACACGTGCTTGTGGATCAGTTCTCTTATACGTTTGTCCAATGAATCCACTGTACGAGTCGTCTCACTGCAAAGACTGCCAAATCTGTTGTACACCGCCACATGTCCATTATAAGTGCTCACATAGAAACTGCCATGTGGTGTTCCACCCTCAGCAGCAATCACGAGCCCTCCGTAAAGCTCCGGTTCACTCTCATTTGATATGGGTAATATATGCCCGCTATCCATACCGTCAAATTCTCTATACACACTTTTACTGTCTCCGGATCTGCACGCCGTGCTCACCACAATCTCTCTAGTTATAAAAGATAACACAAATACCGCTATAATGATAACAAAAAAATATATAATTCTTTTAAACATTACCACACCTTCTCTTCATAACAAAAAACAGAAGACAGGATATTCCATCCCATCTTCTGTCCTTGTTAATATATGTGGTTTATGTCTGTATTATTCCCATACAACTCCGGCCTTATTATCACTCTCAAATACTGTGACATATGTCTTGCCCGGATTGAGTTGAAGTTCTTTTCCATCTGCTGTTGAATACTTTGTCACGGAGTCATCGGTTGACTTTGTCCATGTGATAGGAACGATCTTTCCATCTGAAACATAGTATCCGTCTCCTGTGCCAACGAGATCGATCATCTGTCTGTCGTGATCATCAATGCTGGTGTAGTGAGCAAACTGTATGATGATATTCTTGAATGTGAGCTGCTTTCCTGTGAGGTCATCGATCTGCTTGTCACCATACTGGAATCTGTTATATACCTTATTCTTTGAATCATATTCAAACCAAGGCTGTGTGTAAACTGACATGTTGAGTGTGAGCTTGTTTACAGACTCGCCCTCAGGAACCGTATCTTCCTCATTGAACTCAAACTTGCTCTTGTATCCCTTGTTGTGGGTAGTTGAGCATCCAAGATAATCAAGACCAGCCTTGATCATATCGCTGTTTGTGTACACATTGTGTGGAGCCTCGCGGTCTGATGATCTGTAGAAAGATACAGATCCTTCTCCACCAAGTCCGCTTATATGATCTATTCCTGTCCTGTCAAGCTCCTCCTGTCCCTGTGGAGACTGACCATAATGCATGTATATAGCATCAAACTCCATGGCAGTTGTAACATAGTAAGGTCTGCAGCTTCTGATCGAACCGACCTTCTCAAGATTGTCATAGTCGTTGAATATTGCAAGCATTCTTGTTATTCCGCCCTCAACGACAAACTCATATAAAACATCAGCCTGGCCTATGCCTGACTGAGGAATCGCATTCTCAATATTGTTGATCATTATAGCGATCGGTCTTCCGTACTCTTCCTTTCTGTCGGTGTTCCACTCGCCTGTAAGATCATTATATACTCCCTCATGGTAAGTCTCATCAACCGCTGTGGCAGACTTCATCATATCGGCCTGTGATACATCCACCTCTGCCTTAGCCTCCGTTGTAGTGACATTCTCCTCCGTTTTCTTCGAGCCGCATCCAAAAAGTGATAATCCCATCACAAGAGCGGTTGCCAGAACTAATCCCGTCTTAATTCTCCTCATAGTCTCTTGTATATCCTTTCATTGTAAGTATTTTTTCCTGCATCTCTTCCATGACCCTGCGCTCATCGTCCTCCATATGGTCATATCCTGACAAATGGAGCATGCTGTGGGCTACAAGAAAAGCCAGCTCTCTCGTCTTTGAGTGATTGTACTCAGTTGCCTGCTCATACACCTTATCAATAGATATAACGATATCTCCCAATAGCAGTTCATCTGTAGTAAGATCAAAGTAGTCACACCGGCTATCCTCGAGACCATCAAAGTTTCCAGGAATTGTATAATCAATCAGTGGAAATGACAGAACATCTGTCGCCCTGTCTATATTCCTCTGCTGGTTATTGATTTCATGTATGGAGTCATTGTCCGTGAGCAGCACGTTCACCTCGCAGGGATATGGACACCCAACGAATTCCAGCGAAGCCTGGACGATACTTGTTATGACATCCTCATAATTCTTAATATCAATATCTCCATACTCATTCTCAATATTAACTGACATATTATTTTCCTCTGTTTTTCTGAGCAGTTGTGGTTTTTCTAGGCTTTGCCTGTCTGCTCCTCTTATCCTCATATTTCTCATACGCATTTACGATCTTCTGCACCAAAGGATGTCTCACAACATCAAGACTCGTCAGATGGCAAATGCTTATGTCATCAATATCCTTTAACACCTTGAGTGCAACATCAAGACCTGACTGCGCGTCGTGTGGAAGATCCTTCTGTGAAAGGTCTCCTGTTATTATGGCCTTTGAGCCAAATCCTATTCTGGTAAGGAACATCTTCATCTGGGCAGGAGTGGTATTCTGGGCCTCATCCAGCACAATATACGCATTATCAAGAGTTCTTCCTCTCATGTAGGCAAGAGGAGCAACCTCGATCAGTCCCTTTTCCATATTCTTCATAAATGCATCAGCACCCATTATCTCATACAATGCATCATAGAGCGGCCTAAGATAAGGATCAACCTTGCTCTGAAGGTCACCCGGAAGAAATCCCAGTTTCTCACCGGCCTCTATGGCCGGCCTTGTAAGTATGATCCTTCCAACCTCATTATTCTTAAATGCCGTTATGGCTTTTGCCATGGCAAGATAAGTCTTTCCTGTTCCGGCAGGTCCCACTCCGAATACTATCATGGACTTTTCTATTGAATTGACATATGTTCTCTGTCCGACAGTCTTCGGTTTGATCGGCTTGCCGCTCATCGTGTGACAGATTATGTCCCTGTCAAGCTCAGCAAGACTCTCCTTAGCCTCCTGCGGGTGTTCATTGACTATCGATATAGTGTAGTCTACCTTCTGTTCATCGATGGACGAGCCACGGTCTGCCATCTGGAAGAGCTGTTCTATAACCTGAATAGACTTCTTCACGCCTTCCTCGGAGCCGCTGACCTTAAGCTTGTCATCGCGAAGTATCATTGACACACTGTATTCTTTCTCAATCTTTTTTATATTGGCATCAAACTGTCCAAACACAGTCTGTATATAGTTTGATGCAACAGTTACGGATTCTGAATATTCGCTCAATACTTGTATCCCCTGTCATTATTATTTGTCAGTCAGGCTCCACCTCTTCGCTCCCCGATGTATTGTTTACGTCAATATATCTCGGCACAGCAACCGGGAGTCTGATACTGATATCGCCTTCAGCCGAAGCCTCACCGCGTTCATTAGTAATAATAACATTTTTTCGGACAATTTGCACCCCTTTTTCTTGCATTTTGCCAATATAAACATGCAGATGCTGGTTAAGTCTGTCTTTCTGCTCCTTATCCGTAAGCTTACGTGTATTTACTTTATAGAACACTTTTCGCTCTATATTCACGGATAACGGAAAATACATATCGCCGATATGCAGCCGTTTTTCCTCGGCGGAAAGGTCGTATGAGCCGTCTGAGGCAGCAGTTTTATACGGAGTAAATACCCGACGTCCAATTTTTATATCTACTTTGTTTACCTTCCTGTCTGTAGTCTCCTTTTCCTGGAGCTCACTCTCAACCACATCTCTGTACTCTACATCACAAAGACCATATATCTCTCCGGAAGCAGGTACAAACACCGTATCCACAACCTCACTGTCATCATTGTATATGTTAACTGTTCCCGATATAAGAGTATCCCCTTTTTTCACTTCATCTCCAACCGATGCAACAGGCGTCCCCGCCGATGCAACAAGGGAATAGATCGTACAATCCATTGTGGCCACGAGATCACACGGTCTGCCATCTTCCGGAACTGTAAATACATCCACGGACTCCTTGAGCGCAACTGTAAGCTTTGTCCCACTGATGCTGCAGGATGCCCAACATATCTCCCCAAGATTATCCGTCAGCATGTCTGTCAGTTCGCTCAGATCAATACTCTTTTTTCTATGTCCATAGCACGGATACTCCATCTCGATAAGATCTGCAATTTCCTCACTTGTATAATCCTCACATCCGTCAATTTCTATGTACCATACATACCCTGATTCCCAGTATACAAACAGCAAAAATAATAAAACTCCGAGTAATATCGAGATCCTCTTCCTATTGCCCAGCAAACCGGTTCTCAGAGTCTTCTTCTCAGCTATTCGGATATCTATCATACATTTGTCCGCTATCTCTTCAAGTCTTTTTCTGTCATCGGAGTATATGAAGAAGTTTTCTGCCTTGCCATTCCATTTACTGTCATTCTGTTTACTGCCATTCTTTTTTCTGTTCTTCTTTACATCCCTCTCGCACCATGTACGTATTCCTTTATGGCTGCATATATTCATCAGGCGCAGAGCTGCGCGGCTGTCACAGCTCACATAGCACACACCTCTTATTTCCCTTCTAATATTCATGCAGTCACACTGTCAGCCAATCTACACTGTTTATCGAACCGCATATTTTCACTTCATAGGATGCGTAGTAAGCAATCTGTAATCTTTTCCCATATATATTCAATATCCCTTTCCGGGTCTTAACAGACACTCTCTCGTCGTCAGAGTAGATCACATGTCTGAAATTCTCTATCACCAGCTCATCATTGTTGAACATGGTGAGTCTGGAGGTCGTTCCCGCCGAGTCCGGACACCAGCACGGAGGTTCAAATGCTATAACTTTTTTCGCTCTGTCTTTCATGAATACCACCATAACGCTTTTGGAACATTATATGAATACACATAAAAAAAGAGTACCGAATAAACTCGGTACTCTTAGAAATCAATTTAAAATCAAATATATATACTATGATTTATTTGTACTTGCGCTTTCTAGCTGCCTCTGACTTCTTCTTACGCTTTACACTAGGCTTTTCGTAATGCTCTCTCTTACGAATCTCCTGCTGAATACCAGCCTTCGCACAATTTCTCTTAAATCTGCGAAGAGCGCTATCTAAGTTTTCGTTCTCTTTAACTATTACACTTGACATTCTCTCACCTGACCTCCCTCCAGTTGTAAAATTATGCTACCAAATAACAACTGATTGGGTATTTTTAAGCACAAAATGTATTATATACATAAAATTCCTAATCGTCAACAGGAAAATGACAAATTAATAAAATATCTGTCACGAAACCTTAAGCTATCTGATTCTGAGCCTCTGTAACCGCCTGGGCAAGAGCTGCTTCGATTCCGTCAGGATTCTTTCCACCGGCCTGAGCCATGTTAGGACGACCACCGCCGCCACCACCTACAAGGCCAGCCACGGCCTTGATGATATTACCGGCATGGGCTCCCTTAGCAACTGCGCCGTCTGTAGCCATGGCAATGAGATTTACCTTGCCATCCTTTGCAGATGCAAGAACAACAACGCTGTCACCAAGCTTGCTCTTGAAGTCATCTCCGAGGTTTCTCAGTGAATTCATATCTGTATCCGGGATAGCCGCTGTCAGAATCTTGATTCCATCCTTGTCTATAGCACTTGAAAGAACGTCTCCAGCTGCCTCCTTTGCCATCTTATCCTTGAGCTTCTTATTCTCATTCGTAAGTTCCTTAACCTCTGCAAGAAGCTGTTCTATTCTTGATGCCACACCATAGATATCAGTCTTAGCTGCCTTTGCAGCATCCATGAGCTCCTGCTCTACATTTCTGTAGTAATCAAGTGCTCCGACAGATGTAAGTGCCTCGATACGTCTTGTACCTGCGGCCACACCGGCCTCTGATATGATCTTGAATGTTTTTATTGCTCCTGTGCTGGCAACATGTGTACCACCGCAGAGCTCCTTTGAGAAGTCTCCCATTGATACCACACGGACCTTCTCACCATACTTCTCACCAAACAGAGCCATGGCTCCGGTCTCCTTAGCCTCATCTACAGACATTACATCCGTGCATACAGGTATATCGAGCTGGATCTGCTCATTTACAATATCCTCAACCTTCTTGATCTCTTCCTTAGTCATCGCCTGATCATGTGAGAAGTCAAATCTCAGTCTTCCCGGCTCAACGAGTGAACCTGCCTGCTCTACATGATCTCCGAGAACCATCTTGAGTGCTCTCTGAAGAAGATGTGTTGCGGAATGGTTGTTACATATGAGTGCTCTGTTCTCAGCATCAACTGTGAGTTCTGCCTCATCACCAACATTGAGTTCGCCTGACTCAACATAACCGATATGTGCGATCTTGCCGCCTACAACCTTGACAGTATCCTCAACAACGAATGTACCGTTCTCTGTCTTGATGATTCCCTTATCACCGATCTGACCACCCATGGTAGCGTAGAAAGGTGTCTCAGGAACTATAACTGAAGCCTGTGCTCCCTCAGATACAGTATCTGCAAGAACTGACTTCTTATCATCACCCTCACCAACCTCTGTTGTGATGGCTGATATAGTTGACTTGTATGTCAGCTTGTCATATCCGACAAACTCAGATGTCATGTCAACAGGAAGCTGCTCATATACGGTTGCGTCTGCACCCATGTATGTTGTAGTCTTTCTGGCCTTTCTTGCAGTCTCCTTCTGGATATTCATGCACTCGGTGAATCTGTCCTCATCAACCTCGATCCCCTCCTCCTCGAGGATCTCCTTTGTGAGATCAAGAGGGAATCCATAGGTGTCATAGAGCTTGAATGCCTTGTCACCTGAGAGAACCTTCTCACCTGCAGCCTTAGTCTCGTCTATATAATCCTTGAGGATCGCAAGACCTGTATCTATGGTCTTATTGAAGCTCTCCTCTTCCTTGTCTATCTTATTGAAGATATATTCCTTCTTCTCACTGAGCTCAGGATATGCATCCTCTGACACCTCGATAACTGTCTTTGCAAGCTCTGACAGGAACTTGCCCTTGATGCCGAGAAGTCTTCCGTGTCTTGCAGCACGTCTGAGAAGACGTCTAAGAACATAACCACGGCCCTCGTTCGATGGAACGATACCATCTGATGTCATGAATGTAACTGAACGGATATGATCAGTTATAAGTCTGATCGATACATCCTTCTCATGATCTGTCTCATATTCCACGCCTGCCATCTCACATACCTTGTCGCGGAGAGCCTTGATCGTATCAACATCAAATATAGAATCAACATCCTGAACAACAACTGCGAGTCTCTCAAGACCCATACCTGTATCTATGTTCTTCTGCTCAAGCTCTGTGTAGTTGTTGTGTCCGTCATTGTTGAACTGTGTAAATACGTTGTTCCAAACCTCCATGTATCTGTCACAGTCACAGCCTACAGTACAGCCAGGCTTACCGCAGCCATACTTCTCGCCTCTGTCATAGTAAACCTCTGAACAAGGACCACAAGGACCAGCTCCGTGCTCCCAGAAGTTGTCCTCCTTGCCGAATCTGAATATACGGTCAGCATCGACACCGATCTCCTTATTCCATATATCAAATGCCTCATCGTCATCCTGGTAAACCGATGGATAGAGTCTGTTCTTGTCAAGTCCTACAACCTCTGTGAGGAACTCCCATGTCCATGATATAGCCTCATGCTTGAAATAATCGCCAAATGAGAAATTACCCAGCATCTCAAAGAATGTACCATGACGGGCTGTCTTACCTACATTCTCGATATCTCCTGTTCTGATACACTTCTGACATGTTGTCACACGTCTTCTAGGTGGTACCTCCTGACCTGTAAAGTAAGGCTTAAGTGGTGCCATACCTGAATTGATCAGCAGTAAGCTGTTGTCATTGTGTGGAATAAGTGAAAAGCTCTTCATTCTAAGATGACCCTTGCTCTCCATGAATTCCAGGAACATTTTTCTCAGTTCGTTCACGCCATAATTTTGCATTGTCTAATATCCTCCACTCTATCTTCTGTCAGCCAGTTCTTCTGTAATATCTTTCCAGCTGATTCCTCTCTCTACCATCAGACACATGAGATGATAAAGGAAGTCAGATATTTCATATTTTATATCCTCTGAATCAGGATTCTTGGCAGCTATGACTATCTCCGTAGCTCCCTCACCGACCTTCTTCAGGATCTTGTCAATACCCTTGCCGAACAGATAATTGGTATAAGAATCATCTCCTGGCTGATCCTTTCTGTCGCGTATGGTATTGTATACCTCCTCGAATACCTTCATAGGATTGGTATCATTGTACTCCTTTCTCACCAGATCTGTAAAGAAACAAGTACGGCTGCCTGTATGACACGCAGCTCCTATCTGTGACACCTTGGCAAGTATGGTGTCCTTGTCACAGTCTATCGTAAGAGACTTGACAAACTGATAATGACCGGATGTATCACCCTTGGTCCACAGCTCATTGCGGCTGCGGCTCCAGTATGTCATGCGTCCTGTTCTGATGGTCTTCTCATACGACTCCTTGTTCATATAAGCGACCATGAGCACTTCACCGGTCTTATAGTGCTGTGTAACACATGGAATAAGTCCATCCGAATTGAGTTTGAACGCCTCAAAAGGCATGGACGATTCAAACAGATCCACATCTATATTTGCCTCACGGCAATGCTGTTTAATCTCCATTATATCCATCTTCTGGAGATTGTACAGAGAAATTGATTCAGCATTTGTCTCATTGAGCATCTCTGCCACAGCTTCCCCGTTAGTGGAATAGGTAGAAACTATAACAGGAAGTGCAACATTTTCTCTTATGGATTTTACTATATCCAGATATTCCGGCACCATGTTGTTGTGAAGCAGCAGAAGTTCTCCCGCTCCAAGCGTCTTCAGTTTTCTGGCATATCCGACAGGATCATCACACTCACTAAGATCTATAGTACAGATTATTCGCTCTGAACCAAATCTGTCAGAAGCCTCAGTGACAAGCTCCGGCGTGTTCAGCGCCGCAGATTTCATACATACCTTGGATGCACCTGCATACAGAAGCTTCTTGACATCTTCAAGCTCCCTCACACCGCCACAGGCAATAAGTGGAATATCAACACTGTCACATATCTGTCTTATAATGGCAACATTGGGTTCTCTGCCATCTTTTGTTGCCTTGCTGTCAAAATAAGCTATCTCATCAGCTCCGGCATCATTGTAATATTTTGCCATCTCGACCGCATTGTTCAGATCCAGACATGGAATTATCTTTTTGCAGATCATATCATTATCCATAGTGAACCAGCACCTCCTTAAAGTGTGCCCTTGGTAGAAAGCACCTTTCCGTTTAATCTTCTGTCATAAGTTGTCGCCTCATCAAGAGCCTTCGCAAATGCCTTGAATGCGGCCTCTATGATGTGGTGATCGTTCTCCCCTGAGAACTGCTTAATATTGAGATTCATCTCAGCAGCGTATGATACTGCATAGAAGAATTCCTTGACCATCTGTGTGTCGAAGTATCCAACCCTCTCTGTGCGGAGGTTCAGATCATAGACAAGATATGGTCTTCCCGACAGATCTATGGCACACATTACGAGAGTCTCGTCCATCGGCAGGAAGAAATTGCCAAATCTCTTGATGGCCTTCTTGTCTCCAAGAGCCTCCTTGATGGCCTTGCCCAGCACAATTCCCACATCCTCAATGGTATGGTGACAATCCACATACAGATCTCCCTTGACTGTAACGTTGAGATCAAAGAAACCATGCTTCGCAAAACTTGTGAGCATGTGGTCAAAGAAACCGATTCCTGTGTCGATCTTTGACTGTCCTTTTCCATCTATATTAAACTCGAGGGTTATGTCTGTCTCGTTTGTCGTTCTTGTACATTTGGCGATTCTAGCTGCTTTCTCTGCCATATCCCTGTCTCCTTCCCATATTCTATATCATTATGTCTTATTTTTCAAATCTTACTGCTATTGAATTGGCATGTGCTGTGAGCTGCTCAGCCTTGGCAAATGCTTCAATGTCAGTGTGAACTGCCTCAAGTGCCTCTCTTGAATAGTAGATTATGCTGGATTTCTTGATGAAATCGTCTACTGAAAGCGGTGAGAAGAACTTTGCTGTACCGTTTGTTGGAAGTACATGGTTAGGGCCTGCAAAGTAATCTCCAAGAGGCTCTGATGAGTATTCTCCGATAAATATAGCTCCAGCATTCTTCACTCTTGTCATCACGTCAAATGGATTGGCTGTGACGATCTCGAGATGCTCTGATGCAATGTCGTTGACAGCATCTATGGCATCGCTCATGTTGTCTGCAAGAAGAATATATCCATAATTGTCTATAGACTTTCTCATTATCTCTTTTCTTGAAAGCTCATCGATGAACTTGTCAACCTGAACTGATACCTTCTCGGCAAGCTCCTCTGATGTGGTCACAAGTATGGCTGATGCCATCTCGTCATGCTCTGCCTGTGACAGCAGATCTGCAGCCACGTATCTAGAATTGGCAGTCTCATCGGCAAGTACCATTACCTCTGATGGGCCGGCTATGGAATCTATGCTGACATGTCCGTATACGGCACGCTTTGCAAGAGCGACAAATATGTTTCCAGGGCCAACTATCTTGTCAACCTTAGGTACTGACTCTGTTCCGTATGCAAGGGCAGCTATGGCCTGCGCGCCGCCTGCCTTGTATATCTCATCCACTCCTGCTTCCTTTGCTGCAACGAGTGTTGTGGCGTACACCTCACCCTCAGCATTACATGGAGTTGTCATGACTATCTTCTCAACGCCTGCAACCTTTGCCGGCATAACATTCATCAGAACTGATGAAGGGTAAACAGCCTTTCCACCCGGAACATAGACACCTACAGATGCAAGTGCTGTAACCTTCTGTCCGAGAAGAGTTCCATTTGGCTTGGAGTCAAACCAGCTATACTGCTTCTGCTTTTCATGGTACTCCCAAATGTTCTTCTTGGCTTTTCTGATAACGTCAAGGAGCTCAGGGCTGACCTGTGTATATGCGTAGTCTATCTCTTCCTGTGTAACCTTGACATTTTCTGCTGTTATATCTGCCTTGTCGAACTTCTTTGTGTATGAGAAGAGTGCGGCATCACCGTTATCTCTCACATCGTCAACTATTCCCTGTACAGTCTCTGCATAGTTACCGAAATTACTTGGACTTCTCTTCAGAAGATTCTTCAGAAGATCCTTCTTTGTCTCTGCGTTAAGCTTTACGATTCTCATCTCTGTTATGCCTCCGTGTGATTATCAATTTGTTATATCATAGGTCGTCGTGCGTGAGCGCGATGACATGCGCATGCCTCAGCGTGCTTCATTATATCATGATTCGCACCTACGGTGCTTTCCGTTGCTTTCGCAACTATCATGATCCAATTCGCTGCTCGCCAATCATGCAGGCATGTTGGCTCACTTGCGCTCATTATATCATCTATATATGCTACTTGTTCTCTTCCTTTATAAGTCTGTTGAGATCTTCCAACAGCTTGTGTATCCTCTCATTCTCCATCTTGAGACTTACCTGGTTCACAACCATGCGGGCTGAGAGTGGACAAACTTCCTCAAGCACCTCAAGTCCGTTCTCCCTGAGTGTGCTTCCTGTCTCAACTATATCTACGATCACCTCTGAAAGTCCAACTATAGGAGCGAGCTCCACTGAACCATTGAGCTTGATTATCTCAACTGTCTGGTGCTTACGGTTGTTGAAGTAATCCTTTGCGATCACCGGATACTTACTTGCAACTCTTATGATCTCATTCTTCTTGAGAAGCTCTCTGGCAGATGCCGGTCCGCATACACACATGCGGCACTTTCCGAAACCGAGATCCATGACCTCATACAGGTTTCTTCCCTCCTCAAGTATTGTGTCCTTACCTACAACGCCTATATCAGCCGCACCATATTCTACATAAGTAGGAACATCTGTGGCCTTTGACAGGAAGAACTTCATCTTAAGCTCCTCGTTCACAAATATAAGCTTTCTTGTGTCGGGATCCTTCATCTCCTCACATGTTATACCTATCTGTTCAAGCAGCGCAAGTGTCTTTTTTGCAAGTCGCCCCTTAGCAAGGGCAAATGTTAAATATCTCATCTCTCCATAACCTTTCATCTAATTCAATCTATTCTCAATCAAGCCGTAAAAGTTTCTTCTATAAATTGCCATCCCACTTGGAGTGTGATCGGCTTATCAGATCGTATGCCACCGCATCGCCTGACTGTTCAAAATATATAAGGCCTGAGAAATGCTCTCTACCCGCATACTCGATATAGTCATCAACCGATTTCTTCTGTGACTTTCTTATGAGCTCTATCTTGCGTCCCTCACTTCTGAGCTTCATACCGGCCTTGATAGCCTTGCCCTGATTCTCTATATCATAGAGGATGATCGTGTTTGAATAATCCACATCTATGTCTATATTCTGTCTGTTCATGGCCATTATGAGCTCCTCAACAGTGAAGGCAAAACCGATAGACGGTGCATCCTTTCCAAACTGCTTGAGAAGATTATTGTAACGACCGCCCTTGACAACAGCATCACCGGTTCCATAAGTATATCCGCGGAATATGATTCCTGTATAATAGTTGTATCCGTCAAGCATACCGAGATCAAAGCTTATGTGATCCTGATATCCATAGCACTCAAGGGCTGCATATACTCTTCTGAGCCTCTTCACAGCCTCAAGTGATGTCTCATTTGACACATATCCCTCAGCCTTGTCAAGCATGGATATTCCGCCGAACAGAGAATCAAATGCAACAAATGCTTTCTTAAGAGAGTCACTTATATCAAGTGCATCCACATACTCCTCAAGTCCGAAAAAGTTCTTGATATGGATGTACTCTTTTATCTGATCCTCCTCGTCCTCACTGATACCAGATTCAGCAACCAGACCCTTGAAGTAGTCTATCTGGCCTATCTCTATCTGGAAATCACTGATCCCGATCTCGTTGAAGCAGTCTATCACAGTTGCGATTATCTCAGCGTCAGCAGCGGATGAATCATCATTTACAAGCTCGGCACCGATCTGTGTGACCTCCTTGAGTTTTCCCTGAAGCTTGAGTGTGTTTGTATAGGTATTGCCTGTATAGCAGAGTCTGACAGGAAGCTCCTCATCTGCATAATACTTTGCAACACATCTCGCTATTGAAGGTGTTATATCCGGCCTGAGCACCAAAGTATTGTTGTCCCTGTCAAAGAACTTGTACATCTCATTGGAAGGTGCTGAACCCTTATCTCTGTTAAATATATCAAAAAACTCAAATGTAGGTGTCTCTATATCGTGATAGCTGTATAACTCCAGAATATGATGGAGTTCATGCATAACCTTTCTCTTCTTCTTACATTCTACATCGTAGGTGTCTCTCACTCCATCCGGGGTCTGTAACAGTTTGTCCTGCATAATCATATCTCCTTGTCAATTAAACTTTGCCATGCTTCACGTTCTTTATTATTGCTTTATCGCATTAAAGTGATAATTTGCTACTTTGGTAGCATGTCAACGTGCACATTATATTAAAGCGGATTGTATTTGTCAACCTCTATCATCAAGATCCCTGCTTAGAGGTTCAAGATAATGTACCAATGCACCACCCTTGGCTCTTATAAAGAAATTGGGATCAAGTTCATTGTACTTGAAGTTGTTGGCATGCCCATTCTGGACTCTCTCAAGATACCCCTTAAGCTCCTCGAATCTCATATAATACAGTTCATTTCGTTCCGAGAACATTATGATAAGGAAGCTTACACCGTTCTGTCTCTCGAAATCCTCCATGAACCTTATCTGATGCTCATGAATGTTACGCATTGTAAATGTATCAGTGGCACATTCCTTTGCATCGAAACATACCGGAACTCCCTGGACAACACCTATATAGTCGACGGTTGAATCCTTCTCGAAATACGCCAGGGTGATCTGGCTGCTGTCCTTGTCAATCTTTATCGGCGTGATAGGTGTCGGGATCTTCTGGACCAGCGCAAGGTTCTTCTGTCTGTAATATTCATTTGTGTTGTTTATCATATCCTCCAGTGTGGAGCCACGAAGCCCTCGCGAATTCCATGTAGCCATCTATTCAAACAAATCCTTTTCTATTCTTTTATACATATCAGGCTTGAATGCTGAGAAGCTCTTGCCCGTCAGATAATCCAGTCCACCGACAACATCGGTAAACTCCACCTCGCCGCAGTGCAGAATCTGGTTTCTAAGCTTGTATGTCTGTCTGAAATGTATGTTTGTCTCCCTGTCACCATACTTCTGGTCACCGATCACCGGATACCCCATGTGCTGGAGCTGTGCCCTTATCTGGTGAGTCTTACCCGTTATGAGCTTTACCTTAAGCTCTGTATATTTTCCATTTGTTCTGACCGGCTGGAATATGGTATGGATCTTATCATAGCCCAAGTCCCCGGCAGCCCTGCGTATCTCCTCCACACTGTCACGTATTGTCACAGTGTTCTTCTTATCATCCTTCACGAGATATGCCGTAATATCCTGCGTCTCTGTCATATTTCCCTTGACTATGGTGTAGTAATATTTGTCTATGCGTCTCTCCCTTATGATCCTCGAAAGCTCCTGACTTCCCATAAGTGACACTCCACACAGAACAAGGCCGGAGGTATTCCTGTCCAGCCTGTTGCATACAGAAGGCTTGAAGGTTCTGAGCTGAGTCTCAGTTATATACTCATTGTCAAGCAGATAATCGATGACACTCTCATTGATCGAGTAATCGTCCTTCGATGCCTTCTGTGACAATACACCCGCCGGTTTATTGACTATAAGTATGTTGTGGTCGTGATATATGATCTCCGGTTTAAACCTGTTTCCACCTGTGGAAGCACCGGCTCTCACGCTGTCATCCCTGAATGATTCTATGGTCTCATCCGACAGATAGAGCTGTATCACATCCCCAACATACACGATCTCATTTCCAACCGCCTTGCCATTATTAAGTTTTATGTTTTTCTTTCTTATCATCCTGTAGACGAAGCTTGAAGGAGCCTTGTTAAGGTACTTCATGACCAGCTTGTTAAGCCTCTGGCCGGCTTCGTTCTTTGAAATAACTATCTCTCTCATTTTTTTCTATATTCCCAGCTCATATAATCTGTTTCTGATCTTCTCATCGGCACCGACAAATTCATCTGAAGGTGCTTTGATCTTCTCGGCCTTTGCCACAAAACCATCAATGTCTGTGGCTATGATCACAACATATTTTTTCTGGTCTGCCAGAGCCTCTGTAATGATCTTCTTGAGCGCTGCCTCATCAGGTATCTTTTTGCCATATCCACCATTGTAGTAAAACAGCATTCTGCCATCTCTTATGACCGCAGCAGGGAAATACACTATTCCCTCATACCTGCTTATCGACACATCATATACAAGTGACGGATCTCCAAAGTATGATAACTTCTCAAGTTTAGCGTACTCATCCTTCGTGAGTTCCTTGAACCCTGCACACATTATGTATGCCACAAGCTGTTTTGCAAGCGGCAGGGCGACGAGTATCGGTATGACTATAAATACAGTCTTTCTTGTGTCAAACATAGCCACAGTAAAGAATACTCCGGCTATAACAAACAATCCAAGTACAATGATACTTATAAGAACATTTCTCTTATGCCTGTTCATGTATCCGTGTTGTCCTTTTTCCATATCATCCTCCATTTATCTCTGGTCTGGCTGTAGAGCTATGTCCGCCTGCAGCCCATATATCTACTTCATAAATCTGATCAGCAAACTGTGAGGCAGGTACTTGCTCACAAGTCTGAACGCCTTCATAAGCGGCGAATACACCGATATATCGCTCATATAATACGCGTCAAACAGTGCCTTTTTTACAACCTTCACAGGATCTGCTCTTAGAATCATCTTATACGGCTTGGACTTTGTGTACTTCTGCGCAACATCGAAGAACTCTGTCTTGACAGGTCCCGGGCAGACAGCCGTAACAGTTATCCCCTTTTCCTCAAGCTCTCTGTTAAGTGCTCTTGAAAAGCTCAGCACCATTGATTTGGATGCCGCATATATAGCAAATGATGGCTGAGGCAGAAAAGCTGCAGATGAAGCAAGATTGATTATATTTGAAGGGCCTGACATATATGGCAGAGATATATGTGTTATGGCAGCCAGCGCCCTGCAGTTGAGATTCAACATTCCAGTCACGTCGTCCACTGTCATATTCTCAAAATGGCCTGCTATTCCGTATCCAGCTGCATTTACAAGTACTCTTATTGATGGAGCCTGTCTCTCAAGAAGATTTCTGTAGAACTTGATATCAGTCTCATCGGTTAGGTCAAGCGCAAGTATCCTTACAAGCTTTCCACTTACCGCGTTTATCTCGGTCTTAACCTCAGCAAGCCTGTCTTTTCTCCTTGCTATAAGCCATATCTCGTCGATTGTCCTGTATCGCTGTGCTATCTGAAGTGCAAATTCTCTTCCAATCCCTGAAGATGCTCCTGTGATTATCGCTACCTTTCTCATGACATCATCCTCCATCCCGATAAATATTTGTTTTTTAATACTCCTCTGTTGTTCTTGGCCCACCCGAGCGGATATCCATCCACGCAGACAAGCACATACCCATTCTCTATATCCTGATCATCTTCCAGCTCGACGGTCTCTCCCTTTAAATACTTTATGACCCTTATGTCATCCGCCGAAAAACTCACAACGTTGTCAAACTGATCTGACTTGAGATACATCGCAAGTGACTGACTCGGTTCAAATCTGTTCTTCTTGACCTCACCGAGGAACAGTCCATGCCTCAAAAGCCTGAGTCCCTTAACATCAGGCATTCCCTCTGATATATAATAAAGTCTTCCCTTATTTTCCTCTATCCGGCCGGTCTTTATGCCCGCATGCTCAGATACATGCTTTATAAATGCGATGAAATCATCATCCGGCCTGTAAGGTTTGAACGAATATGCTGAGCTTTCTCTGAACGAATCATCCTGATTCTTTTCAAACAGGGCAATGAAATGTCCTTCCCCCTTCAGGTGATGAGGCCACAGTCTTGCGCATTTCGCAACCTCTGAATTGCCGGTTTCTCCCCAGGCCGGATTGCCATCATCAAATTTCTCATATTTAGGAAAATCTATAAGATGCATACTGTCGTCTATAGACAGAAGATACTCCACTGACCTCTCATCCTCCTCAGGAGAAAATGTACATGTGGAATAAAGCAGCTTTCCACCCGGCTTTAGCATCTTGCATGCTTCGTTTAATATTCCTCTCTGCAGTCCGGCAAAAAGTTCAGTTCCATTGTTCTCCCATGCAGTCATCATTGATGAAGATTTTCTGAACATGCCCTCCCCGGAACACGGCGCATCTATAAGTATTTTGTCAAATGTACCCTCAAATGCCTTTGACAGAGTATTTGGAGGTTCACTTACCACACACATGTTTCCTATTCCGAAAAGTTCCAGGTTCTTCAGAAGCGCCTTGGCTCTTGAATTGCTTATATCATTGGATATAAGTATTCCCGTGCCATTAAGCTTCGCCGCAAGCTCGGTGGATTTGCCTCCCGGTGCCGCGCATATATCTAGTACCACATCTCCATCCTCTATATCCAGAACGCTGGCAGGTGTCATGGCACTTGGCTCCTGTATATAATAGAGCCCCGCATAATAGTATGGATGTTTGGACGGCGTATACTTCCTGTGATCATAGTAAAAACCATTCTTAGTCCACGGCACAGGCTCCAGCTCGAAAGGACTTATCTTCAGAAAGTCCTCCACGGATATCTTGGATGTATTCACCCTGATTCCATGATACATATCACTGTCAAAACACTTTATATAATCCTCGTATTCATCGCCAAGCTGTATTCTGATCCTCTCGTCAAACGCCTTTGGTAAAGTCATAACAAACTCCTTTATCTTACGCTCTGGGCCTTGTAACCCTCAGCTATTATGTCAAGCTGCTTTGCAAAATTCTCAAGCAGCTCCATATCATCCTTCTTATATATAGAATAAAACTCATCCTGAATCTTCTGGATCTCTCTTGGATTTCCCACCTTGTACAGATTCTGGATATTAACAATGATCTCCGAAACTATATTCGCCTTGATATTGAACGAATTCTGTGCATCCATGATCTCTCCGCGGACATATGACATCTCCCTGTCAAGTGCAACGGTGGCATCCGCAGCATTCTTGAGCTTCGCCCTTATGTCCTCTGGAATTCCCTTCCTGTACTTGTACTGCAATGAATGTTCTATGGTTGCCCAGAAGTTCATCGCCATTGTCCTTATCTGGATCTCCGCCTGTATGGTGGTGCATCCATTTACCGTATATACATCGTAATCAAGTATGATGTGATAGCTCTGATAGCCGCTGGCCTTGGCATTTGCTATATAATCCTTCTCCTCACGTATCCTCATGTCCTGTCTGCCACGTATAATCTCAACCACCTTGCTGATATCCTCGGTGAACTGGCACATGATCCTGATTCCGGCTATGTCATCCATCTCCTCAACGATCCGGTCCATAGGAATATTCTTCTTCTGAAGCTTATCGATAATACTGGAGACCGTTTTCACCCTTCCGGTCACACTCTCTATAGGTGAGTACTTTCCCATACTCTTGTACTGCATTATTATGTGGTTGAACTTCACGAGAAGCTCATCAACCGCCTGCTCGTAAGGAGACAGTATCTCCTTCCAAAGCTGAATCTCCATATAAAATAACTCCTCCCAATACAAATACTACTGTGACACTCTTGTGCTCAGGAATGTATACTCCTTCTGTCCTTTCTCATAATCCGGATACTCAGACACAAGCTGTCCCGCTATCTCATAAGCCTTATCGTAATCCTCATTCTTCTCATAATATGTTATCTCAAGCATCAGGAGCTCTTTTCTATATATCTTGTCTCCACTGTCAAGTCCATTTGTAATATATGCGATCGCAGACTCCATATCACCGTTATTCAGATAATATGAACCGTACATGGCATATACATACGAGTTGAATCCAAATGTCTGGACATATTTTTCATAGCTCTCAAACATCTTATCGGACTCATCAGTAACTGCGTAGCATGTTCCTATGTACATATAAAGCTCCGGATATGTCTCCGCCTGCTTCAGAAGAACATCGAGAGCACCGCCATAATTTCCCTGTGAGAAATCACTGAGTGCAGTTGCCAGTTCCTTCAGATCTTTTACATTTGATCCGGTAAATGAATCCTGTATCAATTCGTTGTATGTATTTGCGGCCTCTGTGTACTGCGCACTCTTGAGATACGCATCAGCCAGATACAGCTTTATATTCTGATCCTTTTTCTTTGAGAACAACTGATTCTCTGCCAAGGCATTGTCAAATGAATCTATTGCCTCCTGATACGAACCTGACTTGTAATATTTTACGCCCTGATCGTAAAGTTCATCCTTCTGTGACACTATTGCCGATATAGCGTATGAGATCAGCAATACAGCCACACACGCAAGTATCACCAATGCAAAAATTAGTTTATAGTTGATCTTTCTTCTCTCTTTAAATATGCTGCGTTTACGTCTAGACATATGTTATCTCCTTTGAATCACAGTATTTTTATTACACGGCATAGCTACCGCAGTTTATACATCATTTTATATTAGCACAATCCAACAAATATATAAAGTAAAAAAGCGGCTTTGCTGATTTTCATCAGCAAAACCGCTCTCAATTCTTCTATAAATACAATATCTGACGCCGACAGGTCTGGCAGATTAGTGATGGAATAATCTGATTCCTGTAAATACCATGACCATATCGTACTTGTCAGCACACTCGATAACAAGATCGTCACGAACTGATCCGCCAGGCTGTGCAATGTACTTGACACCGCTCTTGTGAGCTCTCTCTATATTGTCTGAGAATGGGAAGAATGCATCTGATCCAAGGACAACATCTGTGTTCTGCGCAAGCCATGCCTTCTTCTGCTCTGCTGTGAACACCTCAGGCTTAACCTTGAATCTCTTCTGCCACTCGCCTTCCTTAAGAACGTCCTCATACTCATCACCCATGTATACGTCGATGGCATTGTCTCTGTCGGCTCTTCCAAGTCCGTCAACAAACTGAAGTCCCATAACCTGTGGTGACTGACGAAGGAACCAGTTGTCTGCCTTCTGTCCTGCAAGTCTTGTACAATGGATTCTTGACTGCTGTCCGGCTCCGATACCTATAGCCTGTCCGCCCTTTACATAGCATACTGAGTTTGACTGTGTATACTTGAGTGTGATGAGCGCGATCTTCATATCGATCTCAGCCTGCTCTGGAAGATCCTTGTTCTTTGTAACAAAGTTTGACAGAAGATCCTTGTCGATCTTGAGCTCATTTCTTCCCTGCTCAAATGTAACACCGTATACCTGCTTTCTCTCGATCTCAGCAGGAACATAGTTCTCATCTATCTGGATGATGTTGTAATTTCCCTTCTTCTTTGCAAGAAGAAGTTCCATAGCCTCATCTGTGTATCCAGGAGCGATAACACCATCTGATACCTCTCTCTTGATAAGGCGTGCTGTGTCTGCGTCACATACATCTGAAAGTGCGATGAAATCGCCGAATGATGACATTCTGTCAGCACCTCTTGCTCTTGCATATGCGCATGCAAGTGGTGAGAGTTCTCCGAGATCATCTACCCAGTAGATCTTTGCAAGTGTATCTGTAAGTGGAAGTCCAACTGCAGCGCCTGCTGGTGAAACATGCTTGAATGATGTTGCTGCTGGAAGTCCTGTTGCCGCCTTGAGTTCCTTTACGAGCTGCCATCCGTTAAATGCATCAAGGAAGTTGATGTATCCAGGCTTGCCGTTTAAAACCTTAACAGGAAGATCACTGCCATCCTCCATATATATTCTTGATGGCTTCTGATTTGGATTACAACCGTACTTTAACTGAATCTCGTTCATGATCAAATATCTCCTTTATTCTTTAATTACTTATTCTTGTTCACGATCTTTGTCTCATACTCACCTGTTGCGATGTCAATATATCTGACGAACAGTGACACCTTGTTGTCCTCATTGAGGCTGTTCCATACCTTGTCTGTGAACTCATCGATATCACCGGATATCTTAACCCACTTTGGCTCACCCTCAAAGCTTGGGAGCGGATTGCCATCGTGCATATATGTGTGAATGAAATGTCCCTCACCGGCTACAGGGTTCTCGTATGAAAATGTGTATCTGTTATTTGCAGCAGGGTTGCCGTTGTTGCTCTTAAGTATGGACATTGAATAGTCGAACACACCATTCTTTATGTGCATAACACCTGAGATTCTAGGTGTGTAGTTAGGGCCGTCAGGCTCAAACTGTCTGCTTCTGAGTGACTGCTCAAATGTGAGCTCATCGTCAAGTCCGTCATATATAGTGTCTGTCTGATCGCCATTTGTAACTATAGTCTTGTTGCCAAGAACTCTTACAGGTGCATAGATGATAAGGCTTGGATCCTCAAGCTTTGAAGGATCAAATGCCTCTGTTCTGATACCCTCACCCTCTGTCACAAATACTCTGTTACGGCTGTTTGAGCTTCTTCCCATGATGAAGTAGGCTGTAACTGCCTTCTTGCCATCCTCTGACACACCGATCACGATTCCACGTCCCGGATATGTATTTTCGCTAAGTTCCTTCTCAAGTGATAACATTTCCATTTTCTGTTGTACCTCCATGTGTTTTCTCGTACCTGTGAGCTGATGTTATTGTCTCATATTTTTATTCGCTGCTATAGTCGAAAAGTCTTGTATAAACAAATAACTTTGACTAGCTATATGCGCAAATAAATAAAGAAGCCGGCCACCTGCGCACACAAATACATGTCTTGATATATTTGCTTGCCCAGGCGGTCGGCTTGTCTTAACAGTACACTCCCTGTAGGTAATTCCTACCAGCCTTTCGGCCGTCTCCGCCAGTCGTGCACCAACATATTTTTATAATATAGTAAATCTTTTGTTATTTCAAGTACAATATACAACTTCTAAATTGATGAATCTGTACAAAATTTCCTCCATCTTACCCGTTTTTATTCAAATATAGCATGTGGCATTATCTATATGCAAATTTTGCAATTAAATTGATAATTATTATATCTTTGATGATATAATATATAAGTTCTGGCTTAACGAGGTGGATATGAAAAACATATTTTTTGTGGATAGTGAAAATGTCGGTGATTCATGGATAGAATTATTCGATTATCTAAAAGGCGAAGATATTATCCTTGTATTTTACACAGACAAATCACCCAATATGTCATACGCAAACCTGATCACATTGAAACAATCACCATTTTTCCCTGAATTTATCATGTGTGAAAATGGGACTGAGAACTCTCTGGATTTTCAACTTGTAACCTACCTTGGTTCATATACAGTAAAAAATCCAGAAGACAATCTCATAATTGTTTCAAGAGATAAAGGATTTGACAGTGTAGTTCATTTTTGGTCTGACCGTGGATATAATATATGTCGCAAAGCACCATCAATATTCTACACATTATCTAATGAACATGTGACAGAAGTATTTGACAGCTCTGACCAGTGCTCTGACAGTCATCCAATTACTGATACTTCAGAGAATACTGAGGTTACTGATGCAAATGATAATTCATCCATATCTGACCCAATACCACAGATTGAATATGATAAAGAACAAGTTGACACTTTACTTTCATGTGTAGGCAAGAGTAATCTGTCCGCTATTCACAACATACTCATATCGATATATGGGCAGACCATTGGTGGTTATATATATGGCAAAGCCAAAAACTCTTCATATGTAATACCAACAGTTAATTGGCAGAAAAAGACCAAATACAAAAAATTTCTGAATATTGTTTATCAAAATTCAGGTATAGTATTAAATGATGATTTTTATAAGAGTTTATATCCGATGAAAGCAAATTTACAAAAGATATACAAACTATATATTGAAAAGTTTGGTCAGGCTAAAGGTGCTGAATATTATAGGATCTATAAACCTTATGCAGAATTTCTTCAAACAACATTCTAGTATTTAACAAAGCAAATAAAAAGAAGCCAGAACAAAAAATGTGCGCCGTAAAATTCTTACGACGCACATTCATTTTATACTACAACTATTATTTTTTAGAGCTTGTGACTACATCCGCCGTGACAGCTCGAGCAGTCACCACCACATATGTGTTTGCCCTTTTTTCTATCCTTTACCATACCTCTGACAATGAAGAACACCATCAGAACGATTATGGCTGCCACAATGATTGTACCAAGATACTCTGACATAAGTCACCACTCCTTTTATATTATATGGAGCAGACGCATTTAAATGCGCTTACGCGCGGCGTCTGCGTGCTTCATAAGGATTCCTCCCACTTACGTGGGTCCCTCCTTATGAAAAGTTAAGCGTTGAGGAACTCCTTGCTTGTCTTTACCTTCTTGTTTGGATCCGGACGGAACAGCATGAAGAAGAACAGAACAACAAGTGCAATTGCTACTACTGACCATACACCGAATGTACAAGCTCCTGTGAAGAGACCTGCGATTCTGTATACAACAAGTGCTACAAGGTAAGCAAATCCACACTGATATCCGATTGCGAACCAGAACCACTTAGCACTGTTCATCTCTCTCTTGATAGCACCCATAGCTGCGAAACATGGTGCGCAGAGAAGGTTGAATACAAGGAATGAGAATCCGCTTGCTGTTGTGAATGCGCCTGCAAGTGCCTGGTAAACTGTACCATCTCCACCACCGTAGAGGATACCCATTGTACCAACGATGTTCTCCTTTGCAACAAGACCTGTGATAGATGCTACAGTTGCCTGCCAGTTACCCCATCCCTGTGGAACGAAGATCCATGCTATCGCATTACCGATCTTTGCAAGAATACTGTAATCGATCTGGCTCTCATCAAGCATCTGGAATGAACCATCAACAAATCCAAAGTATGTTGTGAACCATACAGCGATTGTTGAAAGTGTGATTATTGTACCAGCCTTCTTGATGAATGACCAACCACGCTCCCACATGCTTCTGAGTACAGAACCTACTGTTGGAATATGATAAGGTGGAAGCTCCATAACGAATGGTGATGGATCTCCGGCGAACATCTTTGTCTTTTTAAGTATTATACCAGAACATATAATTGCTGCAATACCAATAAAGTAAGCACTTGTTGCAACTATTGATGAACCACCGAATATAGCACCGGCGATCATGGCGATAAATGGAACCTTAGCACCACATGGTATAAATGTTGTTGTCATGACTGTCATACGACGGTCTTTCTCATTCTCAATTGTACGTGAAGCCATGATACCTGGCACACCACAACCTGTACCTACAAGGATAGGTATGAATGACTTTCCTGAGAGACCGAACTTTCTGAAGATACGGTCCATGATGAAGGCGATACGTGCCATATATCCACAGTACTCAAGGATTGCAAGTAAGATGAACAGTACGAGCATCTGAGGTACGAAACCAAGTACAGCACCAACACCGGCTACAATACCATCGATGATAAGTCCATGTAACCAGTCTGCACATCCAATCTTGTCAAGTCCTGCAGAGATGAGATCTGGGATTGAAGGAACAAATACGCCATAATCAGCAGGATCAATCTCTGCCATCTGTGTCTCGTTGAAGTAATCAACTGCATCAAGATATGACATTGCGTTTGTTGTCTCTTCGTCAGCATTTGCTGGAACCTCTGAGTAGTATACATCGATATCGTATGTATCGAGTGTCTCCTCATCTTCCATCTCATACTTAACGCTTGCCTCTGTGTTTGTGTTTGCCTCGATAGCTGCCTTTGTGGCATCTACATCAACAGCATCCTCGTCATCTGTTACGAGTACGCCGTATGCATCGAGTGCTGTTGTTGCTGCATCATAGTCACCTGATGCATCTTCATAAGCTGAGCTTCCGATGCCGAAGAGATGGAAACCATCGCCGAACAGGTTATCATTTGTCCAGTCTGTGCACCATGCACCTACTGTTGACATTGCTATATAATATACGAGCCACATGATGAGAACGAATATAGGAAGTGCAAGGATACGGTTTGTTACAACACGGTCGATCTTATCTGATATTGTAAGCTTCTGTCCCTTTGCAGCCTTCTTTACACACTTGTCAATGATTGATGAAATGTATGAATATCTCTCACTTGTGATAATACTCTCTGTGTCATCATCGAAATCATCCTCAAGCTTCTTGATCTCTGCTGAGCAATCTGGAGCATTCTTCATCTGCTCTATGATCTTGCTATCCTTCTCGATGAGCTTGATCGCGAAGAATCTCTTTCTGTTCTCCTCCATGTCAAGCTTAGTGCTTACGCTCTCGATTGCAGCCTCAACAGCCTCATCAAAGTTGTGAACTCTTGCATTTGCTGTCTTGGACTTTGCTGCTGCGATAGCCTTCTCTTTAACCTCGTCAATACCGGTACCCTTAAGAGCTGAGATCTCAACGACCTCACATCCAAGAGCTTCCTTCAGGTTCTTGATGCTGATGGAGTCGCCGTTCTTCTTTACAAGATCCATCATGTTAACAGCCATGACAACAGGGATTCCGAGCTCAATAAGCTGTGTTGAGAGATAAAGGTTTCTCTCTATGTTAGTACCATCGATAATGTTGATGATGGCATCAGGATATTCTTGAATAAGATAATTTCTGGCAACAACTTCCTCAAGAGTGTATGGAGAAAGTGAATAGATACCAGGAAGGTCGGTTATGATAACATCCTTGTTACCCTTAAGCTTACCCTCTTTCTTCTCAACTGTAACACCTGGCCAGTTACCTACGTACTGGTTAGCGCCAGTTAAAGCATTGAATAATGTTGTTTTACCGCAGTTAGGATTTCCTGCAAGTGCAATCTTTACTGACATTGTTTACCCTCTTTCCTATTGTATTGTGCAGACGCATTTAAAGGTGCTTACGCACGGCGTCTGCGTACTTCATATTAGCCTTTTCTATCATATGTTAGCATATACTAACGTATGAACAAAAAAATAAGCTGTTACTCTACCTCTATGATCTCAGCATCAGCTTTACGTATTGATAACTCATAGCCTCTTACAGTAACCTCTACAGGATCACCGAGAGGGGCAACCTTACGAACATAAACCTGTACACCCTTTGTGATGCCCATGTCCATGATACGTCTCTTTACAGGACCCTCGCCTGCAATCTTCTTGACAGTGACAGTACTGCCAACCTTGACATCTTTTAATGTGCTCATGATCTTACTCCTTTTACATACTTTTGTCGTCAGTCAGATACATGTAATCGTACCTATACAAGTATCTTGCTGGCCATATCTTTATCAATGGCAACACGGGAATCTTTGATATTAACTATAAGATTTCCTGCATTCTCCGCCACGACAGTTACAATACTACCCTCAACAAAGCCCAGCTTTTCAAGAAACAATCGTGTTTTCTCTCTCCCGCCAACCTTTTTGATCACATTGGCTTCTCCCGGTTTTGCAAATGTTAATGGCATAATTGCACCTCCTTAACTAGCAACTTAAACCACTGATTTTCATATCGTGGTTAGTATATACTAACATTGATTAGATGTCAATAATATTAATCATTTTGGACTAATTGAACAAAACACGGCTCTTTTATTGATAAAAAGTGCCTATTTGTCGAAATTCGTATTTCAATTATCAAATTGAATAAAAAATTCATTTATGATATATTATTTATAATTGCTACATTGATACAGATACATTTATAATGTTAAATATAAGGGGGATATATAATAATGTTGACCACGAATGAATCAGTAGAGAATTATCTTGAAACCATTCTCGTTCTCAGCCAGAAGCTTCCGGTCGTCCGAAGCGTTGATGTTGCCAACGAGACTGGCTATAAGAAATCAAGTGTAAGCGTTGCTATGAAGAATCTCAGGGAGATGTGTTATATAGAAGTAAGCGATTCAGGATACATAACTCTCACAGCAGCCGGTAAAAAAATTGCAGAGATGATATATGAGAGGCACCAGCTTCTGTCTTCATGGTTCACAAGTCTCGGCGTTGCAAAAGAGACCGCAGCCGAGGATGCCTGCAAGATCGAACATGTTATAAGCCAGGAGACTTTTGAGGCCATCAAGAGGCATGTGAATTCTACAAATGAATAATATAGAATATAAGTTCTGACACAGACTGGATAAACAACAAAACAGGAACAGCGTATAGCTCCATAGCAAGCTATACGCTGTTCCTGTTTTATATGGAATATATAATATTGCTCTTAACGTACATATCCAACCAGCTCGCCCTGTCTAACTCTGGTCTCAATATCTTTTCTAGAATTCTCAACTATTCTGTCTAAAGGAGCGACTTTGTCCTTCTGGATGAGAAGAATGATTGTTGAGCCACCAAACTCAAAATAGCCCTTTTCCTCTCCTCTTCTGACATCCGTGGAAGCCACATACCTGTTAACTATACGACCAACCAGAAGTGCTCCAACCTCCATATCAATGATGGTTCCCGCATCCTGCGTCCTTATAAGACAATACTCTCTGGTATTTTCTTTGTAAATGTCGTAATATTCACTGGCTATAGGGTTAACTGTGTGATATAAGCCTTCTATACGTCTGACATCAGACTGCTTTCCAGACACGTTATATATGTATCTGTGATAATCATCGACACACAGTCTGAACAGCCACAATTTTCCACCTCTGTAGTGTCTCGCAAGCTTTTTGTCCCTGAGGAGGGATGCCACCGTGTACTCTGAATCCTTTATATTGAAAGTCTGTCGTTCTGTGTCTTCTATATCATATACCGTAAGCCTGCTGTCACATGGACTCACAAAACCTTCATCGGTCATATCTATGGCCCTTGCTCCCGGCACCAGCTTTCTCTTGAAGAAATCGTTATATGAGTCAAACTCATTCTTCTGACACACAGATATATCAATATCATTTTTCTTAATGAATGGGTTGATCATGATTCTGGATAATCCAGTGTCCATGAATCTTCCCACAAGCTTTGACACCTCTGGTCTGATCAGCCATCCCAGCACCATACGACCCGCTCTGTTGCCATATAACAGGCGCAGGACTCTGTCCTGTGTCGATACACACTCATTATGTTTTGATCTTTTGTATATTGCATATTTGTTCTTTATCATATCTTATACATCATCCTTCATCGCTTCTGTATATCCGGTTTAGCCAAATTACTTCTATATCTTTTATTTTTCATAGCTCCTATACACTTATAACTTATAATAGAAGGGATATAAAATAAGGAATAGTTATGATATGACGTCTGACCATGTATCTTATCATAAGCCAAACTACGGCAACTGCCACAATGACAATTATCACCATAAGTTCCTTTGTGGTTGGCTTAGGGAATCTGAAATCTGTTATGAAAAGTATCATTGCAAGTATCATGATTCCATGAAGCAGAATTGGGAAAGAGGACCCAAGCAAAGGTGACGTAACGTATATTATAGGAAGCCCCACCGATATTGCGGTGATCGGCATTCCATGGAAATACTTTCTTCCATCCGGCTGCTCTATGACCTCAGCATCATCATCGTCATTGTTCTTCTTCTCCTCGAGCACGTTATAGTATGCAAGTCTTATCATTCCAGCCAGACAGTACAGTGCAAGAATAACCATTCCAAACGGCGTGTTCATTCCTGAATACCAGCACAATACAACAGGAAAAACTCCAAAACTCACCAGGTCACAGAGAGAATCTATCTGGATACCAAATCTCTTCTCATCCATAGTCCTATCCTTCTTGCTCCTTGCGACTTTTCCGTCAAATGCATCAAACAGACCGGAAAGTGCAAGACACAATATTCCTATGCTAAGGTGTCCGGTAAATGTAAAGAACATGCCTGTGATAGATGACACCAGGCTCATATATGTCAAAATAACTGTATAATTATAAAATCCTACCATATGTGAAATACCCCGTTTTTTTCTTTTATACTTGCAAAAAGCACGTATGAATCAAATTATACACAATTACTTGACATAAAACCACATCTTTTTGCAAATCTTTCATACAATTAATCCTTTGAAGCTGTTTTCCATACACACGGTCCCCCAGCCTGTATATCTGTTCGGGTAACTGCCCAGTGAACCGAGAGGCTTTGCTCCCCTTATAAGCTGAGCCTTAACCCTCTCTCCGTACATAAATGGATCGTTCCCCAGGACTATCCCCCATTCCATGATAAGTGCCGCACAGCCAGACACAAATGCCGCCGCCAGCGATGTGCCATCGGCATTTCCGTATCCATACTCACCATAGCTGACAGTCACTCCGACACCCGGAGCTGCAATATCCGGTTTTATGGCATTATCCGACGTAAAACCCCTGCCTGAAAATCCCGTTATGGATGCATTTACCTGATCATAGGCAGCCACCGTTATTATATTTGATGCCGTACCCGGGATCGTGAGGGTTCCATACACCGAAGGATTCTCAAATGCAACCTGCCCCGTCACATAACTGTCACCGGGTAGATACGCATTGAATATCCCATTTGCAATGCTCTTCGGTGCAATCCTCACATGCCATATCCCCTGCTCTATATCCCCGGTCTCAGACTGGAAAAATACATATATGAGCTGCTTGACATTGTAAGGTGAAGGTCCCTGGAATATCCCAAGCAACTCCGTGCTCCCATAATACGCCCCGGATACTATCTGTCCCTCCGTGAGATACGCCACAAGGTCGTAGGACGGCGAATAGACGAGCACATCGAAGCTGTCGATATAGTTTTTCCATATCTGCAGGCCAAAGTTTTTCACACCGGCCGCCACCGCAATGTCAATACTCGCATAGCTTACATTTCCAAGCATACCGCTGGTATGCAGTTGTCTTCCACCGTCATTTCCTGAACCCGTGACAACACACACCTTAGCCATCTGGGCCACAGAATTAACAAACAGCTCAAGTGTCGACGTACCATCATGGGCTCCAAAGTTATTTCCATATGAAAGATTTATCACTACCGGAGTTCCAGTCTCCATGCTGTATCTCACAAGTAGATCTATCCCCATCATTATACCTATCGTGTCCGGCAGCGCGCGTTCAAGCGACTGTTCAACGACAATGATCCGGGCTTTTCCCGCCACTCCTATATTGCTCCCGGCGGCCACAGATGCAACCTCCGTGCCGTGCTGCTCTCCCATGACACCGGGCAGCCGCCTGTCCTCATACATTTGCCCGATCTCACTTTGATCATATATCCGTCCAAGGCCATAGCGGTTTGGGTAAGTCCTTTCATAATCTGTATTCTGGTTCCAATACATGACTATCCTGGAGCCGGCGTCATCTGCAAATTCCCGGTTGAGGATATTCACGCCGCTATCTATAATTCCGATACATACGCCTTCGCCTGTGAGCCCATACTTCGACATGAAATTTTCCGTTATGCAGGATATGTATCTGTCATAGGCGACACCCGCACCATAACTGTAATATTGAGCTTTATCGATATAAAGTACCCTCGGCTCCTCCTGAAGCCTTTTTATATTGTAGGAATACACGTTCACTATGGCATATCCCCCGAGCAGATAAACGCAGCTATTCAGAATATCTCCCTCAAGATCATCTATGTCACCGGAATGTCTGATTATCAGCATCCACGAATCATCGGATGCGTTATATCCAAGATAAAGACTGCTGTACGGCATGTAACCATCCGCATCCATGGCAAGTTTAAGTTCAGGGCTTATTTTGTCATCCATACATATACATTTCTCATTTTTTATCATTATATTGCACAAAATATCGCTCTATGTCGCAAATTGTTTGCTTATTTCGCACTTTTTAGGATGTTTTAGCACTTTTCCACATTATCCACAGATTTATACACATTTTTCAAATATATAGTCGTATATTGAAAAACTTAACCACATTTCCATCAACATATTAAAAATTCAATCGAAATATCGATGCTTCATTTATTGTAATACGACCATTTTCTTACCGGCCCACATATATAATTCCAATTGCACTACATGAAAAGAAGTGAATTATTTGAACTTTCTGACAAATGTATTACTAGGCAGACATTCAAGGATCACCAATGCTATCGGTTACCTGGACACAGGTAACACGCTAAGATGCAATCTCACAGGACGCAACGTCGCCGTGACTACATACGCCGTAGCCATCGAACTGGCTCCACCGCAACTGACTCCACTGCTCGATGACTACATCAAAAAACCGTCTTCCATATATGAATATGATTACCGTGATGACATTCCGGCCGGAATACACATAATTCCCTACAATACGATATGCTCCGGAAATCAGCTTATGCTCGCCATGGACATTGACTACATGTTCATCGACAGCTCATACATGGAACACAGACCACTGATCGGTATCAGCCCAAATACATTTAATATACTTCACACAGACAAATGTATTCTTTTAAGCAAATATTATATGAAAAGAGGCAAAAGACATGTTAAACACAATAAGGGGTAACGACTTCAAATTTACTGTTGCCAGCAATATTTCACTGCGCTCCCTGAAAAGCGGCAAAGATATATATTATATTGGAGGAACCGAGGTACTTCCCGCCCCGCTGGAGCCCCACGAGGAGGCCGTGGTCATAAACGAACTCACAAACAACCAGTCGGATTCCGCAAAGAAAATGCTGATAGAGCGAAATCTGCGACTTGTCGTATACATTGCTAAAAAATTTGACAACACGGGTGTCGGAATTGAGGATCTGATATCCATAGGCACGATCGGTCTCATCAAGGCCATAAACACCTTCAAAAATGACAAAAACATAAAGCTTGCCACCTACGCATCAAGATGTATTGAAAATGAGATACTCATGTTTCTCCGTCGCAACAGCAAGCTCAGAACAGAGGTGTCCATCGATGAACCGCTGAATGTTGACTGGGACGGCAACGAACTGCTTCTGTCCGACATTCTGGGAACGGATGAGGACGTAGTCTACCGTGATCTGGAGACAGAGGTAGACTACAATCTCCTCGACAATGCCATATCAAAGCTCTGTGAAAAGGAACGTACCATCATAGAACTGCGGTATGGAATAAACACCATAGGTGGGGTAGAAAAGACTCAGAAGGAGGTGGCTGATCTCCTGGGAATATCCCAGTCCTACATATCCAGGCTGGAAAAAAGAATAATCAAGAAGCTTCGCAGAGAGATAATGAAGCAATACTGATACACACAGACAAATATGACCGGGAAGCTACATACATCCGTTGTTCTGCAGTCTCCCGGTCATAATCTTTCAGTGACGATATTATGTCATTATGACATACTGTCAGTGATGATATCCCGCCATACGTCTCTTGTAATCATCCACTTTATCCCTCAGTTTGGTGTAGTCCTTTTCCTTGAGCTGCCCCTCCTCATTAAGCTTCGTAACCAGCTCATCAAGTTCCTTCAAGGCTTTATGCGCCAGATCCTTGTAGTTGTTCGCCAGATTCATATCCAACTCATTCACAGCCGAATTCACCTGCTGTTTTACCTTTCTACTCATCATAATATATCACCGCCCATTCATTTCAAGATCTTATTCCCACGTATACCAAAAGAGCCTGAAACCCTTGATTCTACTCAGGTTTCAGGCTCAATATAATGCCGGCTGCGGGACTTGAACCCGCACTTAAAATCATCTAAAAAGCCATTTTTCGTTGATTTTACAAGGTTTCTAAGGTTCAAAATGTAATCTCGTTTTGATTACTTTGATTACTTTTATAAATGCTATTACTGATTACTTTTCGCCATCATCTTCTTATTTGCTTTTTCAAGAATATTTCTCTTTTCCTCAATTTCTGAAACATCATAGGTGTAATATTGGCTATTTACTTCTGGTGTATTTCCTATAATACTAGAAGCAACAATAGAAGATGTCCCATCACATCGAATAGTTGAGTTTATGGTTCGTCTATAACAATGTATACTAATACTTTTATCGACACCTGCTTGATATGCTTTGTTTCTGGCACAGTCTCCAATTTTTCTCTTATTTATATGACCATCTTTGTTCATAAAAATATAATCTCCTAAGAACCCAAATAGTTCTTCGGTGGTTTTAATCTCTTCTAACAGTCTTTCTATATCTTTCGTAATTGGAACTATCCTTGGTTTTTTGTTTTTTGAATAATTGACAATATAATATTTATTTTCAATTCTGTCATAAATTTCTTCTTTATTAATTATTATTACATTGTCTTTAATAGAGTCCCAAGTTAAAGCAGATATTTCTCCGACTCTCATACCTGTGTACATTGCTAATTCTACAGCATAAGGCACTATATAATCAGGTTTTTGTTTGTAGTCACTTCTTAATTTTTTGACTATTTTTGCCACTTCAATTTGATTTGCAATTCGATCTTCTGTATTATAAATCTCATATACACAATTTCTCAAATAATAAGAAGTAGGATTTAGATATATACATGGGTTTTCGTTTATATATCTTCTAACTATGGCATGTGTAAATATACTTTTTATATAACCTATCAATGCTTTCGCTGCTTTAGGTTTAAGTTCCAATTCTTTGATGGTTTTTTGAATAAATATATCTAATCTATCGCCAGTGATTTTAGTAATATCAGCGTTTTCAATCCATGTATCTTTAAAATATCTTTTATAATCCGTATCATATTTGGACAAGGTATTATTAGAAACTACTTCCGATTTAAGTTTTTTATAAGACGAGAAACAGTCTTTGAATGTGATTACTCGATTCTCACTCTCGTTCTCATAGAAGTCAAGAATAGCCTCATGTATTTTATCCAAACTTTTCTTTTTTATTAATCTTCTTCCGTTTTTCTTTGTATTATCGGATAAATATGTGTACCAAAAGCCATTATCTCCTTGCCATATTTTGTATTTGTGCTGTGATATTATATCATTAATTTTACTCATATATAATTGTTCTTGCACATCTGATATATTGATTATACCTTTATCTATAGCTTGTTGCAATATACTATTCATATTGTCATTTATATATATCACCTCTTTAAACAAGGGATAAATTGATATAAATATCAGTTTATCCCCTGGTATAAAATTTTAGTATTACTGTTTACCTGTCGATCCAATACCGCCTCTATCAGTATCATCAAGATGTTCAACCTCAACAAACTCTATCTCTGGCTGAACCTTGTTAATTCTAAACTGACAGATTCTGTCATTTTTGTGAATTATTGTGTCATCTAATGCAACTACTGGTAACATCCATTGATCATTATCACCTGAATAAGAATTATCAATAACTGCAAAACAATTTGTCTGTAATATCTTAAAATTCTTGTATGTACTACTTCTTGGTACAATATTAGCTTCATATCCATCAGGAAGCTTCATTCCTACACCAAGAGGAATGAGAGCAAATGTTCCTCTTGCTATTCCTATTGTTTCTGCTACACGAAGATCAATCCAATCGCCCTTACTTATCTTTTCTATCCTATCTATCTCGTTATCAAAATATTTTATCTTAATTGTCTCCATTTTTTATCTCTCCTTACTATAAATTCTTCTCTAAATATTTTATATATTTATCCCAAAGCCCAATAGAATGTATATACTCTTTACCACGCAAACCCTTCAACTTCATATCAGCCTTAATGCTATCAAGAGGCTTTCTTCTATTAGCTAATGATTTAATGAAGTTATTTGTGGTGTGAGAAACGGTCAAAATGCGCTCTGATGGGATTTTTTCGATAATATTTTTGTATTTGAATAAATCTTCGTCTGGTATCCTATAATCCTTATTTTGTGGCAAATTCCTACTTGAAAATGGACTGATATTTGAACCACTTGTTCGTGGTTTTAGTAATGGGATAATTTTGTCTGAATCAACATATTTGAATTTAAAAAGAACTTCTGAATCACTTTCTTCTATGTCATATACATTACCAAGATTTTCTTCTTGGATAGTATTGATGATATTATGCCCACGTTGCAGACTCGGAATATATGCTAGTAATGTGCTACCTGTATCGTGAAATATCATATTGCCATGTTGACAGGAAATGTACATATCTATATCTTCATATTGACCATTAGGCTTACGAGGAAAATCGTTTGTATTTTTATCAATAGGTACTTTTAGGCGATAAATACCCTTGAATTTATCTGTTAAATATGACATTAATTACTCCACTCCTTTTCTTTATCATCTGGATATCTAATGTTATCTCGGTGTGATGCTGCATTGCAGAATGCCATAAGTGTGCCACCTACGAATACGCCTACTATAAATGAGATTGTTGCTGTTATCATATTGAAACTCCTTTCAATCGCAGTATAAAATTATTTTGTCTTGAGCAAGGGATTGCTGTACATCAATAACTCTTTGATTTTTTGAGCCTCTGAATTTGAGTGTAAGATCTTTTTGCTCATCTATATATTCTCCATCTACAAGAACATCTACATTACCTACTATTTCCCAACGCTTCTTTAATATTTCTTGTAAATGTGGTGCAAAATTACTGCCAGGTAATAATCCATCTTCTGAGAATGGTCTACATTGTTCAAAGATGTATCCTGTATATAACCAAATTATTTTGTCTGGGAATCTTCTGTTAATTTCTTTAACAAGAGATAGAACTTCATCAAGATTTTGTTCAGCTAAACATTCGCCACCAAGAAATGAAACTCGTTTAATATATGGTCTGTCAATCAGTTTTATAAACTTTTCTCTTATTTCTTCTGTCCACTCTTTGCCACCATTAAAATCCCATGTCTCAGAGTTGAAACAATTTTTACAGTGGAACGGACATCCTTGAACGAAGAGGGAGACACCAACTCCCTCCCCATTGGAAATATCAAGATTGCGCATACTTGCATATCTCATACTATTCCTCCTCGATATCGTCAAGGTGTGGTACTCTATCATGAATATCACCAAGTCTACCCTGATTCCATCCATTACGTGCTGTTCCTTTATATCCGCAAGTTCTACGAGTAATATCCATAGTTCTTACATCTCTATTACCACAGTTAGGACATTCCCATACCAGCTTTCCGTCTTCATCAATAAGCTTGATTTCTTTATCCCATCCACATTTTTGACAATAATCACTCTTGGTATTCAGTTCGGCATACATATTATTGTTGTAAATAAATTTTATTACTTCAAGTACAGCAGGAATGTTGTTTTCCATGTTTGGACATTCTATATATGAAATACTTCCTCCTGGGCTTAATCTCTGGAATTTTGCTTCGATACGAAGCTTCTCGAATGCGTCAATATTTATAAATACAGGAATATGATAAGAGTTTGTAATATATGTACGATTTGTAACTCCTTTGATAACGCCAAATCTTTCTTTAAGTTTCTTTGCAAACTTTTCCGTGGTCGCCTCTAAAGGTGTGCCATACAAGCTATAATCAATGTTTTCTTCTGCTCTCCACTGGGAACATTTATCATTTAATGCTTGCATTACTTCCAGACCAAACTTCTCTCCAATCCCTTCATCACAATGATAGTGACCTGTCATATATTTTACACATTCTGCTAGACCTGCGTAGCCAAGTGACAAGGTTGAATAACCACCAAAAAGTAACTGATCAATGGATTCACCCTTTTTAAGTCTTGCAAATGCTCCATGTTGCCAAAGAATAGGTGCAACATCAGATTTCGTTCCACGTAATCTCTTGTGTCTAATTTTTAAAGCTTTATGGCACAATTCTGTACGTTCGTCAAATATTCTCCAAAACTCATCAACATCCCCACCTGATGATAACGCAATATCTGGTAATGAGACTGTTACGACACCAGTATTAAATCTTCCATAGAACTTTGGTTTATCATTTTCATCATGCCATACTGTTAAGGCACTTCTACACCCCATTACAGGATAGCAATTGCCATCTTTCATTTCTTTCATAACCTTTTCCGAGATATAATCAGGGGTTAATCTCTTCATAGAACACTTGGCAGCCATCTCAGTAAGATACCAATACTTATCTCCTTCATGAATATTATCTTCCTGAAGTACATAGATAACTTTTGGGAAAGCTGGTGTGATATATACACCTTCTTCATTCTTTACACCAAGATAACTCTGACGAAGTTCTTCTTCAATTAACATGGCTAAATCGTCTTTTTCTCTCTGATTATGTGCTTCATTAAGATACATAAATAAAGTAATAAATGGTGCTTGCCCATTTGTCGTCATGAGAGTCGTGATCTGATACTGAATTGTTTGGATTCCTTTTTCAATCTCTTTCTTTAATCTTTTTTCAACAACTGTATCAAAGTCCTCTTCTAAAATTGCCCCTCTTGCACATCCCAACAAGCTAATTTCTTCATTTAACTCTTTACGGATTTTTTGTCTTGAAATGTCTACAAATGGGGCAAGATGTGCCAAAGAAATACTCTGCCCCCCATATTGACTTGAAGCAACCTGCGCTATAATCTGAGTTGCGACTGTACATGCAGTTGAGAAACTGTGTGGCTTTTCTATCATAGTCTCGCTTATTACAGTTCCGTTCTGTAACATATCCTCAAGATTGATAAGACAGCAGTTATTCATATATTGAATAAGATAGTCAAGATCATGTACATGAATTAAACCATCATCATGAGCCTGTACAATCTCAGGTGGCAAAATATATCGTCTTGAAGCATCTTTACTTACAATTCCTGCTAAATAATCTCTCTGTGTTGTATTAAGTCTTGGATTTTTATTGGAGTTCTCATTATTCCAATAATCACTTTCTCCACTTAATAATTCTGTTATTTCTGTATCAATCGTATTCTCGTTCTCTCTCTGAAATTCACGAATACTTCTATACCCCTCATATGCTTTTGCTGTTAATCTCTGCTTCTTTGAAATTAGTTTATCAAATACTATTGTCTCTATATCTGATACACTCAGCTCATCTTTGTCGGCATACTCAGTTTCAATCTCATTCGCAATATCTTCAGCAACCTTCGGCTTGATAATACCCGATCCGTTTTTCATAGCCTTTAAAATCGCAGAAGAAATCTTTGCTTTGTCAAAATCAACTTCTGAACAGTCTCTTTTAATTACCTTCAAACCTTATCTCTCCTTTTCTGTCTCTACTTTGTTTTTTTCTTCGTTATCAACTTCGTCATTGATTCTATGTAGAACTCCCAAACCTTTATAATACCTTTTATTTATAATACCTTTTAAATGAGTAACTTGATATACGATCATACTTATACCAATTGTTAAACACATACATAAAATCGAGACTAACACCATAAATATAGCTATTGTACCTGTATCCATAATTCACCTTCCTTTCACCGTTGAAACTATTCTTCAAATCTCACTTGAAAATGAAAGAAAATATATCATCGTCTGCTAATAATCCAGCCCTTTTACACATATTATTGTTCTTATTAACATTTTTCTCATCTTTACCTTTGATTTCAATCTTGTAGCCAAGAGCCTTCTCAATCTCTTCCTTGGTCATAACCTTTGGCTCAACCTTGAGCGACCACATATCTTTGTGAAAAAGATCATATAACATATCTTCAAAATCATTACTTACTCCAAAATTCTTAATCTGGAAACCATCTTTCTTACTGTAAGTGCCATATTCACACTCATAGGTCTTTCCATTCTGGTCGGCTAATCCAACCATCTGATAACAAAACATATCTTTATCCTCCTATATAATATTGCCACTGCACTCACTGAGATTCAGTGTCCAATAGTGCAATGTATCATCATAATTAGCATCAGTGGCTATCCTCTGATAACTACTAATCTTATATTCTCTGTTATCACGAGTTTTTGCTGTAATGTAACCATCAGGTCTGCTTAATAGCTCTTGCGCTAACTCATGACTTGTCATAATGCTCACTAACTAATATTTCCTCCTTGTAAAAAATCTTTTATGTCGTACCAGTTATTACATCTGACACCCTTCCAATTTTTATTCCATACATATTCATCGCCGAAACAAATATTAAACATGGCATTTGAAGTAATCAGGTTATTGTATGAATCATCAATGAATATACCGTCTTGCATATCTATATGGCTCTTATCCGTATGCTGTTTTAAATTTACTCCAATAAAATCACAATATGGTAAATTCTCTCTTATCCAAATTGACTTACCATATAAATTTGGACTATACCCAGCAGAGACAATAGTTATCTTGTATGTTTCTCTCAATTCGCCTAATACTTCCTTTGTCCAATCCATATAGGTAATATATTTGAAGAATCTCGGCTGATTAAAATATGTATCTATGTATTCAGGTTTGGCACAATTACACTCTTTAAAATTCCATGTCTCAACTTCCCACCACTTAACAGGCTTAAAATCCTTGTAATATTTAAAATCTTCATTGTACATGTGACATATAGCTGCAATGGTGTTGACCACACATCCATCAAAGTCTATATATAGTTTCCTTATATTAATCACCTCACAATCAGATCAAGTAAATCCTTGTAAAATTTGGATAATACATCTTCATTATCGGTATGTATTCTTATCTTCAATGGCTGAGATATATCTAAGCTAAATATCCCAAGTATTGACTTAGCATCAATTACATACCTATCTCTTAGAATATCTATGTCTTCCTCGTAACTTAGCGCAATCTCATTTAATTTTCTTGCTTTTGCGATGCTACTTATGTCTATCACATAGGTATCATTAATCATTTCTATGCTCACTTTAATACAACCTCACTATTTGATTTATTTCATACATTTCATCGACTGCTTTGGACAGTTCCAATTGTGTCCCACACTTAATGCATTGACACTTGTATATTTTCTCATTTTTATTACATTCAATTATTCGATAAGTTTTATGTTTGCAAAAATTCTTAAACATTTTCTTTCGCCTCAGACATATATATTTCTTCATGTTTTATGACTGTTATGATTTGTTTCATATGATTAATTGCTGCCGATATATATTGATTGTTATCAACATGCCATGACTTGTCATAATCTATATTTGGATATATTTTTGTAAATTCCGTCTCTTCCTTATCATAGTTTGCCTTCCAATTGTCAGAATTTGAACGACTTTTGGAACGAGCAATTAATTGATCTGAGTTACAATCAATCCATATATCTACTAATCGAATATCGGGAATATCCTTTGTAGATTCAATTAAATCTGAAAAACCGCTTGGATTGATAATGTATATATCACTGTTCATCAACTGCTCCTTAGTGGCAAATGAACAATAACCTGCTCTTTCTGTATATGCCACCATATCATCTCTATACTTATCTACATCATCGGCACCGATAAATGTATGGTCACAATTGTCTCCTATTTCACTCTGCCTTCTTCCTCTTGTCGTATATGACTTTAGAATTTTCAAATTCAAATCTTTGGCAACTGCATTAACAATAGTTGACTTACCAGATGCAGTTCTACCAATGACACAAAAAACTGTATGCATTTCTTCCTCCTTATTACCATGTAACAGCAATATCAATCTGATATGGATCACTATCAGCAAATCCACCAGTATCTACCACGATTGCAGTACCAAGGCTTGTCTCTACTAATGATCCTCGTGGGTATACATCAAGATTTGCTGCACACATAATATAATTCCCAAGCATTTTACAGCCATCTTCCCTTACCCAATATTCATCTGTATTTCCCATGCTGCGCATAATATCTATGCAACCTGACATATCAAGGTTATAATATGTCTCTCGTTGAGAACCATAATAATTAACACCGCTTGATGCAGTTAATATCGAACCATTATAAGCAGGTGTTGAATACTCTTCAGATTCAAACACAGTTTCAATAAGCTCATTTTCTTTAGAATCTGAACTTGTGTCTTGCGAGTCATCTTCTTTGTTTTCTTTCTTGCTATCAGATTCAATAGCCATTACATTCTCAACAGAAGGTGGATTATTTACACGGTCAATATGACCTATATAAAAATCCACTACTTGTTGTTCTACTTTTAATCTTTCGTTTTCTTCTTTTGTTTTCGTATCTATAGTGGTTTCAAGCACTTTGATGTAGTTTGACTTAATATCTAAGGCTGTTTGTAACTCATCGCACTTATTTTTTACAGAAAGGTAATTGTAGTGCATTGCGCAAACACCCAAGTACATTACTGCCATTAACCCTATAGACACACGTTTATAGTTCAGCTTAATTTACTTCACTTCCTTTGTATTTATTTGTGCCACTTATATATTCTCTTTTTTGATTGAAAAAATTTATGAAATCATTGATATAAACTGATCTTCTGATATAATAGGAATATTTAATGATTGAGCCTTCTTGTTCTTGGATGATGTAGAATTCACATCGTTATTTATAAGATATGAAGTCTTACTTGAGATAGATCCAGATACTTTACCACCATAAGATTCTATTTCTGATTTAAGAGCATCACGGTTGGAATAATGTTCGAGTGAACCAGTTATAACAAATATCAAACCGTTTAGTAATTTATTATTTGACGTATGCCAAATAGGTTCTTTGAATTCAAAAATAAATTCTTTTGATAAATCAATTATCTTTGAATCATTCTTGTTCCAATAATCTATGATAGATTGCCCTAATGTTTCACCAATACCATTAATGGCTGTAAATGAACTTTTCCCATCGACCTGTATATTGTCAACAAACACATCAAAATTATAATCACAAAATTCGGCTATGTCTTTGCTGGCTGATTTACCTACAAGTGGAATTGAAAGTGCATAAAGGAAACGCTGAAGATTAGTAATACGAGATTTCTCGATAGAATTAAGAAGTTTTTCAATTGATTTCTTACCGAAACCATCAAGAGATTCTAGTTCTTTCTTGTGATCCGACAAATGGTATATGTCCTGTATTGAATTAAGTAATCCTAGATCAATGAATTTATTTATTGATGCTTCTGAGAATCCATCAATGTTAAGTGCATCTCTTGACACCGCATGACTTAGTTTACCAAGAAGCTTGCCATTGCAATTATCATTAGTACATACAAGTATTTCTGAGTTATTATCTTTTACTATCTTAGTAGGCTGACCACATATAGGACATTTATCTGGAATATGGATATAAGTCTTTTTATATTCGTTATCTTCCTCTGACCATCTTATCTGAGGTATTATGAGATTCGCCTTAAATACGCCAATATGCTGACCTTTCCAGCTTCTTCCCATAATTTCTTTCATAACAGATATATTATGGAGTGAAGCTCTTTCAACAATTGTACCTTCAATCTCAATTGGCTTGAACACTGCTGTTGGTGTTAATATACCAGTTTTACCCATCGTGTACTCTATGTCAATGAGTTCTGTTTCTACTGATTTATTATATACTTTATAAGCTATACCGTTATTGAAGTAATCTGTTGTTCTACCAAGTGATTTACCATACTCAACATCTTCAAACTTAAATACAACACCATCTTGAGGAAGATTTTCTTTTTCTGCAATATTAATAAAATTATCAATATGTGTCTGTAACTGATTAAACTCATTTATTGTAATATTGTAGCAAGGAACTACATTGAATCCTAAATTCTGAGCATTTAATAATCTTTTGTAGAATGAATTATCACTATCTCCTTCAACCACTTCCCACGCATACCAATACAATTTCCTATCTTTTACAACCGATGTATCAAGACTTCCAAGTGTACCTGACGCAAGATTACGTGGAGTTTTGTATTCGCCATTCTTATTTAGTTCCTCAAAATCATCTATTTTAATAAGTGCTTCACCATCAATAACATAAGTTCCTTCCTTATTAATATGTAATGGGATATTGAGGAACTGCTTTACATGATCCGTTATAATATTTCCTATTGTGCCATTGCCTCGTGATTCAGCCTTTATCAGTTCACCATCTTTATAGATTAAACGACAGGTCAAACCATCGAGCTTTACAGAACCAACTAATGTATGTCCTTTTGCAAACTGCTCAACCTCTTCTGCACTATGACATTTTGCAAGCGATAACATAGGTGACTCATGAGTAACTTTCTTAATATTATCCAATACAATAGCACCAACGTTATGTGTTGGACTGTTAGATAACACAATACCAGTCTCTTCTTCCCACTGTCTTAATTCTTCAAGCTTATTATCAAACTCAGCATCACTCATAATAGGATTACCTGTATTGTAATATGCATCAGACGCTTCATTTAATAACCTAACTCTTTGTGCTATGTCAAACTTATCCATTATCTACTTCCTCTCCACAATACTCTTTTAAATATGTAATTGCCTTATTCTCCTCGATGAAGAATGGATCTAATTTCTTTTCATGTGCAATCCACCCAAGAAAATTCATCATGAGCTGACAATATCTCCAATCAGGAAAATATTTCTTCCATATTCTATTTAATTCTGCCGTAAATTTATCTATTCGTGCTGGACTTCTAATTTTAATCACCTCACTTATTTCTATTTAACTTCAACATCTGGAATAACTCTTTCTGGATAGAACACTAATTGATAATGATACTTATCTGTGCTTGTCGGTTCTGTCTGTTCCATAACATAGCATGTCCAATCATTTAAGTAGATATAATCTTTATAATATGTATCTTCGCCTGTCTTGATTGTAACTACTAGCTCATTGTTACTATTATTGCTAAGGCTCATATAACCTTCAGCTTCCAACATAATAGTGTCAGTTCTTGCGTTAGTCACAGTGATCTTTCTGTACAAATTAAATTCGTCTCCATCTTTTGATAGATTATGGTTTACTATGTCTGCTGTTCTACAACCAGTTAGACTAAACACCAAACAAATCATGAGAATTATTCCAATTATTTTCTTCTTCATTTTTTATTATCCTCCCATTGAAATGAACATTTACTTGTGTACTTCATAAAACCATTCATTGTATAAATCATATCTATTTTGAATATTAAACCAATTAATTTCCTTATTATTATCCTTTGCCCATTTAATAAAATCAGTAATCTTTCCACAACAACCAAACTCAGGGCAACCTGCACGATAAATACAATGAGGAACTAACACATCTGATTCATAAGGATGTGTCTTATGTAATTCAATTTTGAAGTCTTCTGCCAATTCAACTACTTCTGGTGTAGCATTGCCACACAATCTTTTTCTCCAACTATCAATAAGGTTTTGCATATTAGCATAGCCATCAAAATTAACCAATGCATCTTGTGGTTTCTTACCTCGTGGAGTATCATCAACCAATCTATCATCTCTTTGTGAGCTAATAAATTTTTCAAATTTATGTCTCGACCACTCCGTACTCAACCAGTAATAAATACTTTTCCACGACCAATCAAATTCAAGTAATCTAATTGGCGAATGTTCAGATATAAGCAACTTCTTTTTAAAAGTGTCTGTTGCTTCATTCTCTGTAAAATCTTTATTATCCGTGGTTCTACAATGATTTTTTACTCTCTTCCAATCATCACCGAACCAGTTAAAAACTGTTTTCATTTTAATTCTCCTATTTTTTTAATCTATTCATAAGAAATAATGGATTCTTGTTATTTACATTTATCTAATTTTTCTTCCAACTCTTCTATTTTATCTTCTAAAATCTCAATTCGATTTTTAAGAGTATCATTTTCATCTTCTAATGAAGTAATATCACCATCTTTTTCCTCTAATTGCCATTCTAAATCCCGATATTCTTCGTCTGTATGTTCAGGAATCATCTTATCCATTTCATAAGCCAAATCTTCATTAAAATATTCTCTGATTATTTTAGAAACATCTTCCAAATCTCTAACTTCTTCCCAGTTGTCATTTATTAATACCACTTAATCACCTCTAATCTTCGCAAGAAACTGTTTCTTCTTAACCTATCTCTCATCAACCAATTCTTCTAACACACCACCAACTTCAGCAATAATAATTCCTACTGCTAATGGAATAATCGAACCATTCACTAATGTTACAATTCCACCAATTACTCTGATTGCTGATTTTCCTAAACTAATAAATAAATGTCCTTTACTGTTCATTTCTAATTTCCTCCATAACTTCTTCTACTATGTATTCACAATTTGATTCTGTAGAAGCAATCTCTTCATATTTAATATTGTACTGATTTAACTTATCAATAATTTCTTTTCTCACTTCTTTTGCTTCGTCTTCATTCTGGAATCTTCCTTCGTTCTCATAAGAATGGTGTCTTGTGAGTAGATAATTCCTATTATTATATGAATTAAATACATTCAGTACAGTCTTATTAAAGTCTTCTCCCAACACTTCGTCAGTGTTATATACGGCACATAAGATTAATGGCGAATCAACAACCATAACCTGCACTTTATTCTTAACTCTACCCATCTTGAATGATTGTTTGCCAAATAAATATTCCTGGTGTTTAAATACTTCACCATTATTTTCATATACTTTGTCTTTGGCAAATTCAGATACATATTCAGCATTAACGCCATGTCTTTTTAATTGTGCCGTAATATCCATTGCACATGTACTCTTACCTGCTGATGGCTCACCAAATAAATTTACAACAATTGTGTCCATTTTTTACCTCCAATCTTCCAAAGAAACTGTCGTTTATTGCTACTGTATTATTCTCTACTCTTTACAAAACTTCATCGACAATCCCATACTTAACAGCTTTATCAGAGTGAATATAAAAATCTTTCTTCTTTTCACGAATCTCATCAATATCATCTTTTGTGAGATTTGTTCTGTCGATTACATATTCTTCATTCTTTTTATTCAGCCAGTCCATTTCTTCTCTGTCTTCTACCAAATCCTGATATTTACCACTTCTCCAACAACTCATTTGATGATACATAAATGTTGAATGTTTATAGCAATATCTTTTATGACCTGCTAAGAAAATCTTAAAAGCTGCACTCATTGCATATCCTGTGCAATATGTATATATTGGAGTTTTGCTATTAAGAATGACATCAATTAATCCCCACATATCATAAACAGATCCACCATACGAGTTGATATATAGTTTAATTGGCTCACGCTTATAATTTTTCTCTTTTTCATCTTTCTCATCGTCTTCTCGAATCTGTTGTAAAATGCTCCATGTTAATTTACCAATAGATTCGTTGTCTACATCATCAGATAAAAATAATGTCTTTTTGTCTGTATTTGCATATGAATTGTCTTTCGAACTCATAAATCCTCCTATTTTGTTATTTTTATTGTTTCAATGTACAACATATAGCATGTTTTTATGTTGTACATACACTATATATTGTATGCAAAAGAAATCCGTCTTTCCTTGGCTTTTTGAGTCTCTGAAACGCCCTATTTATGGGCATTCCAAGACTTCAGTTTTTTCTACCACGCCATTTTTAATTACGTTTGTTGGCACATTACTCTTTATTATTGATGTCATTAACATCATCCAAGTATTTCTATTGTTATGACTTGTTCTAATGCACTGTAAAAATGCTTCTGGTTCAGCTAATAACAAACATCTCTTCTTTGCTCTAGTCAACAATGTGTAAAGCATACAGTTATCAAGAAGCTGATGATGTGTATTGTCAATAATACCAATTACCGTCTTTCGACCAGCACCCTGCAATTTATGTACTGTCATGGCATAAGCAAGATCCAAAGCAGCTAACTCTTTCTTTGTGTATTCAATGATTTTGTCTTTTCCAAAAATATCAGTGTAAGTTACTTCACAATACTCTTCTTTTTTCTTACCATCATATCTTTCACTGATTTTTGTCACATAACCAATCTCGCCATTAAATACATTTTTGTCATAATCATTAACTGTTTGCATGACTTTTGCACCAAGTTTGAAAGTTGTATCAAACCCTTCAATACTCTCTAAAACATCACCAAGTAATTCATTTTGAATAACCTTATTAATTTCATTGGTGCTATTCAAACAATCTTTTCTACGAGGTACTGCAATAACCACATTGTCGATTCCATCTGATTTAACAGATTTAATAAATGTCTTAATAGCAATATTAAATAATGACTGTCGATTTGTACGGAACATATAATACATATCCTGTAACTCACCATGAATAATTCGTGGCTGTAATTTCTCAGATATAGGATTTATATTCTCACGAATCTTATTTGCATCAACAAGAATACCTGATTTTTCAGCCTGTCTCATAGGTTTTACTAACTTACTCACAACTGATTCATCGAACATTTCAATTAAATCTGAGAACACGTTACCAAATCCGATAGGTGGTAACTGTTTATGATCTCCTGAAATAATAATTCTTGTATTATCTCCAATTGCCTCAAGCCAATGTAAAAATAAACTGGCATTAACCATACTTCCCTCGTCAAGAAATGCAACATCTGTAATCAAATGATTATCCTTATTGTAAGTAAAATCATTTAAACCTTGGCATCCAAGTGTTCTATGAATAGTCATTGCAGGGAATTCTGTTGCTTCTGTAATTCTTTGAGCTGCCATTGCTGAAAGTGCTGAAGCTGTCATCATATAATTATTCTCCATATAAGCCTTAACAATTGCTCGCATTATTGATGTTTTACCAGTTCCTGCTTTTCCAGTTATCAAACTAACAGTTCTATGTAAGCTCTTATGAATCGTGTCTAACTGTTCTACTACATAATTAAATCCTTGTTCTTCTTCCGCATGTTTAATTGCTTTATCAATCGCTTCATCAGAAATATTGATTGTTGTTTCAATTTGAGATTTATTCAGAATCAAATGATAAATCTGCATCTCAATATCGTAATAATATTTCAGACCAATTCGACCATTATCAATATGAAGAAAGTCATTATTTTCTAATAGCCAATCAACCTTATTGCAACATTCGTATATATTATTACTTATGGCTGCCCTTAAAATCTTTTCAGAACACCATGTATGACCTTTACTTTCTCCTAGATCTTTGAAATAGTATTGGATAAAAGCCACAAGTCTTTGTGTAGAATCAATCAGTTCAGGTTTTAACTTCAGTGCTAAATCATCACATTTACGAAACCCAATCCCATCAATTTTTGTCATGATGTATGGATTTTTTTCTAACTCTTGCTTTAATAAAACTGGATTTGGTTCTTCTGAAAGCAATTTTTTAATCATTGCATAAGTAACACCAATTGGTTTTAGCATTGAGATAATGTCAGAAATGAGATAGTTATTGATGATTTTTTCCTTGATTTTATTCCAAGTAATTTCTCTAACACCTTTTACAAGACTGTAATCAATAGTTTTTAATGTACCATTCGCTACATCATTAACTACATTTGGATATGCATTTATTAAATTATCAGCCATCCATTCAGGAATCATTGACTTCAAAAATAATAACTGTGTTTCTCTGCTTTGTGGAATAATGGCGTATATGGCAATCGGTGTATATTGATCGCCATATTTTTTATCTTTTTTATATTTCGCCTTAACTACATATTCTCCACCCACAACTAAATGTTGCATCTTTCCTGCTAACTTACTCATTTTTCTATCATCAGTATCATTTGCAGAATTATTATCACCAAACGGATCGAATGTTTTTGTAGATTTTGTAAAGAATGGAATATCATCTTTTGTTGAAAATCCAAACACACCCCACGTTGAATCATCCGAATAGTATTGCTCATATGTAATTATCGCTGTGAATTTATAAATCTCATCTTCATCCAATTTAGACTGATACTCCTTTCTTTCTCACATATTCAAGCCATTTACTATATGGCTTTATTTTTTCTACAATTACCTTTTCTTCGCTATCTTTCTTACAAAGAATTGCTACTTGCTGTCCTTTTTTTACTAAATCTTCATATTCTTTTAATTGACTATGCCATACAATTCCTTCAACAAGTCCAAAACTTGAATAGATGTTTATATATGCGAACTGCTTACCATTCTTATCTTTCTTCTTTTGAACCTTTGCTATAATTCCAACTAAAGTACATTTCTCACCATCAGGTACATCCTCAAATGGTGTCAAGAATGTATAAGCTGCATCAAATGGATTATCATTGATAAATACTTGTAATGTTTGGAATTCCCAAAACTGTTCGTCTTCAAGATATTTTTTGTTATCATCTATGTACTTTTGGAATCTTACCTTCTGATTTTCTTCAAACTGTATCTTTTTCAATCTGTTATATTCAGTAAGTAGTGCTTTCTTGTCATATACAATTCGTTTTCCAGATGAAGGAATCACGTACTTCTTTAAGTTAATGTTCCAATCTTCTTCAAGTTTCTTATAGGTAGGCAATGATTGAACTTCTGAGAATTTTAATGGTTGATACTCTGATTTAAGATATGATATAAGTTTTTCACGCTTATTTTTACAAGGAATTGCACCAGATTTTATCAGTGCAATAACAGATGCCTTACCTAAAGAAAGTCTCTGAATCAAATCATCAAACGATTTGTATATACCATTATTCTCTCTTTCTTCGATAATTTGCTTAGAAAGTGATTCACCAATTCCACCAATAGCAGATAATCCAAAAAGAACCTTATCATTATCGACTGTGAAATTCATTCCAGAATGATTGATATTCGGTGGCATAATATCCACATTAAAATACCTTGCATCAAGAATATATTTATTAATTGCACCTGCTTTATCTTTATTCTGATTGAATAATGCTTTGAAAAAGTAAGTTGGATAATGAGCTTTGAACCAAGCTGTCTCGAAACAAAGAACTGCGTAACTAAATGAATGACTTTTATTAAAAAGATCCTTTAATACCCTCGGTTTCCCGATATTTATTAGGGGAGTAGACTATACCATTGCCGTTGATATTATCTCGGACACCCATTGGTAGTCGTTGCGAGCTTACCTTATTATTATATAACTTAGGTCTATCTCTCAGGATTATCCAATCATTAAAATTATTACCATACCATTGTGATTAGCAATGCCGCACTTTGATTTCTCTTGTGCTTGGTATTTAATGCTATAAGGACTTCCCCTGATATTCTGGGTTTTCTATAATTATCACTAATTACAGGGGCTGTATATTATAAAATCTATTGTGTTTGTATGTTAGAAATACTGTTGAATTTTTATATAAATATTCTCTGATTTTAATTAAATTTTTTATTCCTCTATGAGATATTCTTGTTAATCCTTGAGTATGATTAACATCATGTAATTTAGTTTCTTTTATATGGCATTCTGAACATAATATTTCTTGAATTTGCAATAGAAATTTTTTCGTTCCCAAGATTTCCATACAATATCTTTGTCGATTATCATATTTATCATACCAACTACAAATTGATCCATCTCCATCAAAATATCCTCTGATAAAATGATTCATTAAGTTTTTTCTAATATTAGGAACATGTTCTAGTGTTAAAGATTTACAGGTATATACTCCATTTTTATTCAAATCCCTTACTATCTTTTCATTAGAAAATTTGAAAGTATATTTACCATTTCCATCTTTATCAATTGAATGATATATTAAATCATCTATTTTTAACTCGTTTTGAAACATCTTTAATATTCGTAAATTATCATTAACCTTATCTGATAACGATATACAAAAATCATTATGTTCACCAACAAAGCCATCTGCAAATATAAATCCTAAAATATATGCTTTAAACTCTGAATCTATATTTTCAAAATAATTTTCATTTTTTATAATATATCTATTTTTTAATTTTGTGTTTACACCAGACTCTCGAAGAACCCTTGAAACCGCCCTATTAGAAATTCCTATTAAATTTCCAATATCTCTAATTAAAATATCTTTATGTTTATAATAAAAATTAATTATGTATTTCTTATCTTTATTGTTTAATTGATTGTATGACTTAATATTTTCTCCTTTCCAATTTCTAACATACTACACTTTTTTTTATTTTGTTAACCCACCTTTAGAGGCTAATTCATCTGCTATTGTATTTGCGATATCTTTAGAATATCCATTTGTCATTATTTCTCCACGAAGTTTTTCCGATTCCTGTTTTACTAATTCTGGCAGTTTTTTTCCTATTGCCTTACGAAATAAATCAGCTTGCCCGTATGTTCTTCCACCAAACTTCTTAACAATATCAAGAAGCTGCTCCTGATAAATCATACAGTAATTTGTGTCTTTTAAAATTTCATCCATATCTGGATGAATTGATGGTGGTCTACTTCCACCTGTTGCCATTTCAACATACTCGTCAAGTGCTCCCATACTATCAGGTCTATATAATGCCAAGATGACAGATATAACCTCAAAGTCTAGTTGTTCAAGCTTTGGTTTTAATCGAATAAGCAAATCTTTCATTCCTGCTGATTCAACCTGGAATACACCATTAGTCTTACCACTTGCCAATAATTCATATGTAGGTCTGTCATTCTCAAATTCTGGATTATTGATATCATAATCCCAAGGATTTAAGTGTAAATCATCCTTAATTTCCTTTACAAGATTAAGTGTTGCCACTCCAAGAAGGTCAAACTTTACAATTCCAATGTCTTCTACATAATGTTTATCAACTTGAATTACATGCTCGCCCTTAGTTCCTATTTTCATTGGCATATAGTCATTAATTGTTGTATCAACGATTCCAACACCACCAGCATGAATAGAAACTGTTTTAACACGACCACTTAAATGCTTTGCAATATCAAACAAATCAGCATATTGTGGATTGTCTGCGAGTAAATTTGGGTTTGCTTTCATACAGTCATCCCATTTATCGAATGTAAATTTCTGTGAAAGTTTTTGCATCTGATTATATGGAAATCCAAGTATCTTACCAACATCAGTAATTGCAACTGTTGGAGTAATATATGAGTAGTTAATAATCTGGCATACTCTTTCTTCTCCATATTTGTCTACAAGGTAATCAATGATTGCATCTCTGTTACCAACATCTGTATCAATATCTGGAAGTCCTACTCGTTCAGGATTTAAGAATCTCTCAAAAATGAGTCCATATTTAATCGGATCAATATCCGTGATATGACAACAATAACAAACTAAAGAACCTGCTGCACTTCCTCTTCCCTTGCCAACTTCAATTCCAAGCTTCTCGGCAGCTTTGATAAAGTCCCATACAAATAAGAAATAACCATCAAACCCCATTGAATGAATAATACCCATCTCGTAGCTCAACCTAGTTCTTCTTACTTGCTGTTCATCTTCACTGAGATTGTCATACCCTCTATCTTTCCAACCTTGTCTAACTAAATGCCATAAGAATTCATTATTATCTCTATATCCATCAGGTAATGGGAACGTAGGTAACTGTGGTTTCTGAAATGGCATATCTACATTTTCAATTAAATCTGCTACCTTATTAGTATTCTCCAATCCAAGACATACATTTTCATATCCAATCTGACTATCCATAATTTCATGGATTTCATCTTCAGATTGCATATAGCAACCTTCATATATCTCACTATTTTCGATAGCATTTTTGTCGTTGTTACTACTTTTTCTACCAATCGGAATAAGTTTGTCCTGATAATACAAATCTTCTTTTTTAGGTGCATGACTATCTGTTGTAATGATAAATGGGGTATTTGTTCTTTTTGAAAGTTCTAAGATTTTCTGATTATATGAACACTGATCCTGATGAGAATGCGACTGCATCTCAAGGAAGAAATAAGGAAAAGCTTCTTTATATTCATTAACATATTCAATACACTTCTCAAAATCTGACTCTCTCGCTAACTTGCTTGCTAAACAAGCAGAAGAAATAACAAAATTCTCGGCATATGGCTTAATATCTTCTACTGTGCATCGTGGTTTAAAATAAAACCCTTCAAAGTTACTTTTTGTAATAACCTTATTTAAGTCTTTTCTGCCTTGTTCATTTCTTATCAAACAAATCAAATGAAAATATTTATTGTCTTTATCCTTAACAGTGATATCTTCACATTCGTATAACTCACATCCATATATCATTTTAATATCTGGATAGTCTTTTTTAATAAGGTCAAAATAAATAGAGCTATACATATTGCCGTGTTCTGTGGCGGCAAATGCCTTTACACCTATTTCTTTTGCTCTGTCAAGCATTTCTTTTGGACTACCATATCCATCAAGTAATGAATAATATGTATGGTTATGTAATGAACTATACATAATTCACCTCCTACCAATTATCGTCTTCATCGTTACTATTTGTACTAATAACAGCTACATCTTCAATGATAACTTGCGGTGTTCTAATGCCGTTGTACTCATTTATTGAAGGTTTACCAACAATAGTAAATGCAATACTATCATTATCACTCCATGCATCTTGTATAAAATCATATAGCTGATTACCTTCTTTACATTTGAACTGAATGTATTTAATATCATTCACTATAAAACTGATAGTATCTTCATTCTTGCCAAATACTTCAAAACAATCTCTTGTCAATGATATATTCTCTATTGCAAGCATAGGTTCATCAATTCCTTGACAAATAATATCTTCAAACTGTGATAACTTAATAATTAAAGGGATTGTGACATGATTAATGTCTAAGATAAAATCTACACGATATGTAGAATCATATTCAGTATTTTTAAGAATACTGTTCATCATATTAATTGCTTTTTCTTTATCATCAACTGGTAAATCTACAATACCAAAAGCGTTTGCATGACCTTTACCATTAATGAATCCTGTTGAATTAACAATATCTTTAAAACTATCAATTGGACTATTATCAATATTTCTTGCACTACCACCAAATACAGTTTTTTTTGTCTTTTTATCAAAATGTTTCTTTAGCAGAATGCAAGGTTTATTATATTGCTCTGCAATTTTAATTGCTACAACACCAGTTAATCCACTATCAAGTAAGTCAGATACATCAACCATAATAAGTTTATCATCAATTGGAAGATTATCTACAACTTCTGAAATGGCTTTTACGCCTTTTTCTTTCATTTTATCTTGTCGTGATTTTGCATTTTTACAAAGTCTAGCAGCTCTATCATAAATGCTTTCCTGAATTGTTTCTACTGGTTTATTCTTTGTGGCTCTTTTTTTATATTCAAAGAACTCATCTTTTTCAATAAAAGCTCTAAATAACAATTCCTTTTCATCACTTGAACCGATGCGAATCATTCCGTTCAAAATAGGTGTTATATACCATTGGATATTGTGAATATTAACCTTACCATTTATACTGTAATCTTGTGCTTTAATAAGTGCTTGAAAACATTTATTTGTAATATTAAGTAATCCAAGATTTGTAATATATCTTGTCTCAAATGAACGCATATCCATAACATCGCTAATATTTGCTAATGCACACAAATCTAAATAGTCATCTGCAAACTCATTCCATGTCTCAGCATCTAATGCTTGTAAAAACTTATATACAACACCTGCTCCGCAAAAATCCTTATTAGAATAATTATTACTCATTTGATTATTTACAATCAATGCATATGGATTTTTTTCTTCTGACTCATGGTGATCAAGAATAAGTATATCAATACCCTTTTTTGAAAGCTCTCTGCACTGTTCTGTATCATTTGTACCAGCATCAGGGATAATCAATAATTTTGTATCATCAGATATCACAATGTCATCATCTAGTCCATGTGCCTTTGCTCTTGCGTGTAATATGTAATTAACTGGATAATTAGCATTCATTTTCTTAATATAAGAATACATCATAGCTGCTGAACAAAAACCATCTGGATCAGAATCTACTAATATTTCTATTTTATCCTTGTTATTAAAGTGTTTCATAAATAACTCTACTGCTTTATTCATGTTATCCAAATTTTCGTATGGAATTAAAACATCTTCATCTAAGTTGAGATATTTTTCATAATCATTAACTCCTCTATTTCTTAAAACTTCCTCTAATACATTAGAAGTATTATTATCGCTATTTTCATATAATTTATACTTCAAATACACACCTTCCTATCTTAATCTGTATATATTATTCTCTACCAAGTGCTTCCATTTAATAGGATCATCTGTTGGTGATTCTTTTTCACTAAGAATATTATTTTCATCAAACATATAATAAAGCGGAACACCATCAGGAAATCTTTCTGCTAATTCCTCTAATTCTTCTTTTTTTACATCTTTGTCCAAGCATAAAACTATATCAACACCAAGTCTAACTAGCATATCAATTTGATATTGTGAAAGTTCCTTCCCACCTGTACCACCAGTGTTTTGATAGCCATAACTCCATGCTTGTTCAACAAATTTTTCAGATTCCCCAACATAAATCCTTCCTGTTTTTTTTATATAAGGAAGAGTTTTATACAATCCATATATAATTTTTGATTTTGCACATGGCTCTAAATAAATATATTTATTCATTCCATCAGGTACTTTTCTATCAAAATATCTTGCTTTTACACCGACTAAATCTCCTAATTCAGAACGAATAGGAATTGTGTATCGGTTTGTTTCTTCATCAAAACCTATCTCAAACTCTCTTTGTGTTTCATAATCTATATGGTCTTCGTAGAATAAATCATTTACATAAGGCTTATAATACGAAAGTATTTTCTCCGAAATAGGTTGTAATGGTTTTTCTTTCTCTTCTGATATATTAGAATCCATATCTTCTAACATTTTCAGTATTTTAAAACTATCTGGAATATCCTCTTCAAAATCGTGATAATAAGACATTCCTATTTCTGAGCATATTTCCTTTAATCCTTCTGGAAATGTAAGGTCTTTGACATAACACACAAGATCAATAATATCTGTTTGTCTGTTACCCTTTGTCATTTGTCGAGTTTTATTCAAGCAGATAAGGGACTCATTATTGTATAAAATAATTGCTCCTTTATTATCTCCATCAGGATTACCAGCAGTCCAATATGCTCCAACTGAATGATATTTGATATGGTGGCAACCAACGGATTCTAATATCTGTTCACAATACTTATTTTCATATATATAATTCTTCAACTCTTTTACATCCAAGCTGCCACCCTCCAATTAGTCACTATTTTTTGGTTTTTTAATGATATAACCTATATTTCTCCAAATATTTAAGTTCAAATCAATCTCAAATAACATAATCTTGTCCTTACTACCTGCTCTGTTTTTATCTGGTTTAATACAAAAATATTGTTTACTTAAATCCAAATCTTCTGTCACTGGCTCACCCCAAGAATCACATTCTAAAACGACTTGATATTTATGGTATTCTTCCTTATTTAACTTTTTACCGATATTCAGAATATCAGCTACATGCTTTATCTGTTTTGCGTTGGCAATGTTATTACTACTCAAACTAAAAATATCCGTAAATACCGTATCATCACTTAACTGGAATACTGCATATCCACTCATACGAAGTTCTTTTGTTAATTCTTTCAATTTAGTTGCAAATTGTTTAATTTGTGACCAATCATCAGTGTTATAACCTTTTAACGTGTCATAACCATAATATTTAATGTTCTGAACCATCTTTGCCTTACGCAATTCAAACTCAATTCTCTCAGGGCTATAATCATCTCCAACATCTTTAAACATAACTTTGCCCTTACGATCACTACTATCAATCCAATCTGTAACTTTTTTTACATTCCAATATTCCTCTGACGTATCTTTTATTCTCTTTATGTAATCCTCATTGCTTTCAAGATAAACACCATTATCGTCAATTTTTCTTCTGATAATGTCACCATTTTTATCATGATAAACACCTAATACAATCTCTTTCTCAGGCTTTGTAATATGTACGCCATGCAGTTCTTGAAACTCTTTATTATTAATAACAGTCGTAATAAGACAACTACGAAGGTCTTCTTCGTCCATCTCATTGCTCATAAGAAAAAAGTTCTCATTTTGCACAAGTGCCACATAAGCTGCTAAAAGTACAAGTTTTCTTGTTTTACCCTCATTAGAAAGGAAGCCTTCAAAGAGAACCTTTGTTTCTCTAAGACCAAGAAAAAATTCGTTATACATATACCAAGGGAAAGGTAAGCCGAAATTTGGCTTTTCAAGATATTTGTCGATTTGAGATGAGTTTTTATCAGTAAGCTCAACAGCTTCTTCACCAGCATTAATTACTGTATTTATCTTATCTGCTTTTGTACGGATAATTCTGTAAATGTCATTTGGTGACATTTTATCAAAGTTCCTATGAGATAATATCTTCTCAACTGGAAACCCATTTCTTCCATACTCTCTTACTAATGAATATTTCTTAACAGTATCAAAATAATTTTTCACATCATTTTCATCTGCCAATGTCATAAACCTTTGAAGCGTTTTCCAACCTTTATACTGCTTATATAATTTAAGTCGTTCTTCATTCTGACTCATAAACACATTCATTTTTGTTTCATCTAATGTTTGTGAAAATGTAAGAAAATAAGTTTCAAGATTATCATAAAAGAATTTTGTCGCAGGATCAGAGAAATCATACTTGCTTCTCATAAATGTGCTGTAATTTACAATCAAGTCTAAATCCTTTGCTATAGAACCAACAAACAAGATTTCTGCTTGCACATTACAGTCTTTTAATTCATGTTCATTATCCAATATTATCTCCTATCCAAAAATATCATCCACCAAGTCTGAAATATCATCTATATCAGCCTTACTATCTTTGGACACATTAGTATAACCAATTGATTGACTGACAATATTCTGTGATTTTTCTGTTTCTTTCTCAGCTTCAAGTATTTTTTGTTTTTCTTTCCACCTTAAATAACTGTCATATTTATTAACCAAAATGGATAAATCATACGAAAGTCGTTGTTCTGGCTGCATATGAATACCTTTTACTTCATTCTTTTTCGCAATACCATTAAGCATATCTATTTTTCTTTGCCACATATCAAGTAAGTCTGAAGGTGGAATACCTACCGACATTCCCTTAAAAGTTCCATTATAAATGTTACCCAACTTTTGCCATACGGTAGTAGGGATAATTGTCAAATCATATGCTTCTTTAATAAATTCAAATATCTCATCTTGCTCTATTGCTACTGCGAGATGCGAATATGTATCTTTTTTTATAGAATCAATGTGGTCATATATCCAAGTCCATTTTGCTGATACGTCTGCCCTTTTATTAGCAATACGCTTCTGACATATATTGATAAAGCAACTACTATGATATGTTTTTTTATCATAGTAGATTGCATCGTCAATATTATTCTTGTTTATATAAAGGTTTTCTCCGCAACAACCACATTTTCTTTTAACACCATTTTTATTGTTACCTGTGTATCTTGCCATAATCCTACCTTTACATAAGCCAAATTTAATCAAACATTGCTAATACTTTATTAAGAATCTCAATATCAGTTACATTCTTATATGCTGTAGGGAGTCCTGCTGATTCAAGCTTTTCCTTCATTGCTTTCTTCTCTGTAGGTGGAAGTGCATTTCTCTTAGCAATAATCTCTTTCTTGATTACTTCAATATCTGCACTATTGCCATTATCAGATGTACTTGTTGTTTCCGAATTATCAGGGTCTCCGACCTTGCCAAGAATCTCCTTACTGTAAATATCCTGCTCAACATCAACTGCCTTTGTTAAGTCATTCTTTACTACAAAAGCCTTCTTATCTGCTGTCTTATCAATAACTGACTGCCAATCAAGTAATGTAGGATCTTCGATAATCGAATTATCTTCGTGTGTGTGTGTTCTATCCTTTTTAACATGAGCACATACTGTTCCTTCTTCATTTCTGTACATACGAATTTCAGTCTTAACATTGTATGTCATACCTTTGAATCCATCAGGAATCTTTCTACCAGTTACAACACTCATAGTTGAACCATCAGACTGCTTAATTGTTTCTTTTTCATCAGTCTCTCTAGCAGTTACAATATAGTGAACGCCAGATGCCATAAGATCAAGAATCAGATCCTGTCCCTTGAAGTTAATTGTCTGATAATCTTTTAACTCCATTCCTGCTCCCTCAATCTTAACAAGTCTGGCATCACCAACAAGTCCATCCTTATCAGCTTTGACCTTATTTCTCTTTTTAGAGAATTCTACTAATCCCTGCTTTGTTGTTAAGTTAAGAATTGTAGTACCATCAACAACAATTGCATCTGCTCTAAATGGTTCTCCATCTGCGTCAAGAACTACATTGTCTGTCTCATCTCCGTCATCATCAAGCTCATAGAAATCTTCTCCATTCTTAACTTTTGCAATATACTGTCTTACTTCTCCAAGCGACTGAGTATATACAATATAAATATTTTCAAGGTTTACACCATTTGCTTCTAAGTCACCTAAATAATCATCAATTGAACCAGTCTCAGGATCAAGATATAAAACTCTGAAAGGCTTTCCATCAGGACGTTTAAAGTACGCAAGCTGCATAGCCATTGTTGACTTACCTGTAAACTGCTCTCCATATAAAATCATACCTAACTTACTCTGTGTGACTGACGCTTTTCTTGCTTTTGCCATTAAATAATTCCTCCGTAATTTTATAATATTGATTTATTGGAACGCCATTTCTGACGTTCCATTTATTTATTCTCTGTTATGAGAATTAATCCCACGCTTCATCGTCTCCATCATCGAGATCTGTTCCATCTCCCCAATCGTCATTAGAGTCAGAACCAAAACTCTCCTCTGCTTTATTTGCATTCTTAATCTTTGCAATGGCTTCTGTTACATTCTCTTCTGTATAAAGTTCCTTATCAATTGAAGAACCCTTTGCTCCTGTGATAATAAACTCTCTCTTTGTAGGTGCAGATACTTTTTCCATACTGTCCTCTTCACCCCAATTATCATCATCATCTGTTGTAACTGTCTCTGTCTGAGTAGAAGAAACCATATGTCCACTTACCTTAATTGCATTGTAAGGATTAAGTGACTTCTTAAACTTATTAGCGAGAGCCTTATCCTCAATGATAAACTGAACATCCTCAATATTGCTGTATGTAACAATCTTTGCAAGGACAATAAATCTACCTGTTGGCTTATCGTTATCGTCCTTTTCCTGCTCGATACCCATGAAAATAATCACCTGGTTGAAATCATTCTGCTTCTCGAACTTCTCATCATCAAAGTTGACCTCTGAGCAAAGTGAAATCTGATTTGGAACAAGCTTTGTAGATGTTCTCTTATTACCCTTGTCATCTGTGAAGCTGCTATAATCAAGATTTCCACGAATAAATACGCTTGCACCGTCCTTCAGATTCTCCTTAACTTCCTTGCAGGCATCAAAATCTGTAAGAATCTTCTTGTCATTAACTGTCTTGCCCTCAGAATCAACCTTCTTCTTTACACCAATATTCTTACCAATCATACGATAGCCTTCACGGTTATAAGAGAATCTATCAGTCCAAGGTACTTTTACAGTATCAGCCTTTTCGCCCTTCTTCTCAGCTCTCTTAGAGAAATAAACATTCTCCTGCTCCATTCCCTGAAGATTGACATATAATGTCTCTCCATCAAGATAACTTGTACCAAATTTAAGCATTCTCATAGGCTTGCCACTCTTGGTCTTAATCTCCTTAAATGCTGTATCCTTCTCCATACCAGATACAACTCCCTTTAACTGGAACGCACCCTTTGTCTCAGGTAAATCAAATAATCTTCCTTTTTTCTTTGTCTCTGCCATTTAAAAAATGTCCTCCTTATAATATGTAATAAAATTTTTTGATAACTATATTTGAACAGTCTTGCGACTGGAACACAGAAGTTAATTTATATAAACATCTATGTATAATCAGTGATTTTTGAGTATAAAAACCCAAGGGTATGCTGTTCTTCCACCCATATTTATATTCTCTATTCAGTTTTGATTTTTGGAATTTTTGAACTGAATTGTTCAAGACTAATTACTAAGCAGTAATCTTTACTTTGATAAGTCTATATGGCTGATAAGCGTTTGGGTATTTCTCTCTATCCACTTTACTGATAAACATATCATATGGTCTAATCCATACTCTCTGATCCTTTAAGCTCTGATACACAACCATCTTTTCTTCTGTTTCTGTATTAATCCCAATGGCAATAATCTTATAAAAACCACCTTTGAAATGTTGTACTGTGTCTCCTGGTTTAAAATCTCTATCATACATGAATACACCATTTGATTCCATATGTCCCAATATCTGAACATTCATTGTGATAAATTCACCATGTTTCAGAAGTTCGTCCTTTTCAATCAGTGCCATCTTATTAACTAAGTAACCATCCTCTTTTTCTTCACAAGTAACTATCTGACCTGACTTCCAATTATTTGCAAAGTCTTCATTAAATCTAAAATCTGCCACTTTCTCACCTCGCTTATATATTCTCTAAACTATCTAAGAATTGTTTCATCCACATATTTTTATCAGCAGTTCTCTTCAATTCTTCCTGCCATCTTTTATATGCTCTAGCAACATCATCTTCATAAAACTCATTAATATCATTCATATACGAATAAACTGCTTCATCGCTAATGTCCAAATCTTTGTTTAATTCCTTATTACAATATTCTCTTATATCTGTATTTAGCGATATATCAATTTGATTTAATGCAAACTTTTTAACATTTTCATGCTCAGATGTTGGTGGAATCCACTTTTCAATTTCATCTCTAACTTTCATATATCGCTCATCTTCTGCAATATATTTATCAAGAGACTTTCTTGCTGATTCTATATCTTTTTTATGCTTTTCAATAAGTTCTTTCTTCGCTTCCTCAAAAGTCATTTGTCTATATTTATTACGAATCTCAACCGTTTCCTCATAATCTTTCTTGTAATAAGGATCTGGCTCAAACTGAGTTGGAACTGGTTTTGATAATGGCTCATCTCTCATATTAATAGCAACACCAAAATTTCTAAGACAAAGCCTTAAAAAATCTTTTCCTGTTGTAATATCTCCATCTTTTATATATGCTGTATAACCTGTAGGCACTTTCTCACCTCCTCAAAATCCCAATGAAACAGTGAATTACTGTGACTGCTTCACTTATATATTCTCTATTTGGTTTTCATTTTTATTGGAAATTGTGATTCGAATGAATCATAGATTATAAACCAATTCTATATGCAAGTTTCTTCGTAATAAAACCTGATTGGTGTAAGATCATACAAGATAGATGAATGTCATCATATATCAGATCTGTTATAGAGCAATTCGATGAGATACTGTTACCAGGCATAGTCTTTGACTTGAAATAAACAGCTTTGCCATTGTATTTTTCAAATGCTTTGCAATATGTATCCCAATCTTCAACTTCAACAATTAGTGACTGATGATCTCTTATGATATTATCATTATCAATACTCAAATTTGTCTCAATTACTTGAATCATATTCTCACCTCCCTCAACTATATATTCTCTTATCTCAATCCTACATTATCTGCAAATTCAACTGTACCTTTTGGAATAAACACTGTAATTTCGTCACCATAATTTATATGTGGTTTAGCAGTTATTTCAATATAAGGTTTATCATTTGTTTGTTGAATATTTACTGTTCCTTGAAACATATGAATCTGATCATTATAACAAACAGTAATCACATCATAATTATGAGATGGTACATTAGATGATACTGAGTGATAAATCGCATAAGTGTCATCTTTTATTTCTTGCAAATCATAAGAATATTCTTCTGTATATTCTTCATAAGATGAAAATTTATGAACTCCTAAAAATACTATAATCGCTATTATAATTATCACTACAACAAATATCGTACTTCTTATATAAGCTTTAATAATCTCACCTCTTACTTTTATTCTCTTATTTTGGGAAATTGTTAGCTGAATCGCTAAGATTAGTTATTAAGACCATCCATCAGGATAAAAAACAGGAATACCATTATGTAAATATTCAGGACATTTCACTCCACAATCATATCTATCTCTATCCTTTTGTTCCATGTTAGAAACCCTGTCATCATTGTTTTCATACCATCTTAATTTATCCATACAGTCAACATCATATTGTATCTTTTTCATACAGCCATTGCATTTTTCTTTGTCTAATATCTCAGTCTCTAATGCAGTTCCTCTATGATATCTATGAACATTAACACAATCTATACAAGGATCGTTGCCAGACAATCGTTTATTTTGCAATTTTACTTCTGGATGAAATAACTCATATAATTTATTTGCCATTATATATTTCTCACCTCCAAGTATATATTCTCTTATTTTCTTCTCTCTTTTCTATCAACTACATACTTATGACCTTTAGGACAAACACTATATAAAATATCAGCATATCCATCTACATAATCATTGCCACATGAATTAATCGGATCTTCATACACACAAATCTTTGTAGGAACAGTTTCTTTTTCTGAAAAGAAAGATTTTGTAAGATAATAGTCCTTGCATTCCTCGCAATATGTAAGTTTGCCATTAATAATGTCTTTTGCTGTTTTAATATCATCTTCATATTGCTTCAAAGCCTCTAATTTTTCACTATCTCTTGCCTTTGAAATAATGATGTCTTCGATATTCTTTAGCATTTTCTCACCTCTCATAGCCAAGAAATGTCAGTTTCCTTCGACTCTATTTCTTCACTGTTACATTGAAAACTGACCTTAAAATGCAGATAATCAGCCAAATACCAGTTGCAATAGACCATTTAAATGTCAAACCAAAGCACACTGTAATAAGCTTGATTATTCCACATGTAACAATCCAACTAAGTCCATAGCATACAGCTAAAATTGTAATGACAATAACTGCTGTTGCTCCACCTTTTGTTAATTTTTCCTTCAAATTACTCATATGTACCTCTCTTTCTTTACTTTTATATTCTCTAAATACCTTTTCTTTTCTGCTTCAACAGCCTTTTTGAAATCAAAATCATCAATTCCGTCATTATATGCTTTATAATTTTCGTAACTGTAAATTAGATTTTCTGCTTTTGTTACCCTATCTCTGTAATTTTCAACATCCTTCTTTAGCTTGCGAATACCACTATTGAGTCTTTTGATTTCATCTAAGTCGGAAGCGTTGTAGTATTTGATCATTTTATAATACATAGAACGAACCATACTCTCCTTTAACATTTCTGATTGTTCTTGCGATATGTCCTGCTTTTTACATTTTCGATAACTTCCAAGAGATGATCCTAGAATTCCAATATGTTTTGGTGTATTTTCAAGTATGTAATCTTTATACTCATTCCACAATTCTTTACCAACCACCAAATAATTGTAATGACCATACCAAGATTTCTTTGCATCAGATTTAAAATCCTGAATAGTGACTTTTATCTCATAACATTTAATAATTCCTTTTGAATCCATTGTTATAAAGTCAACTATTTCATTTCCATGACCATTGTTATAGAAACCAATTGTGATTTCTTCGCAGCCATATATTCTCTTGATTCTGGTATCTTTTTGTAATGCAGTCTCAATATCTAATGTTTCTTGGCGTTTTGCCAACCAGTCTCACCTCCTCACAAGAAATCGAAAATTCGTTTATTTCCAACTGATACTGTAATATGATTCATTATATCGATTGCCAGTTTCAACTTTATAACCAAGTTCCTCTAATTTCTTTCGTGTTTCAGGTTTTAAACAACCATCTTTACTGATTGAAAATTCGCCATCTGCAACCGCATCTCTAATCAATTTTGATAACTCTGCTAATTGCTGTGTAATGCAATTATCAATTGCGTTATTTGTCATCTTATTTGCTTCTGTCGCAGACGGAATAACATTCTTTGGTGGCTGAACTTCTGGCATAGGTATATTAGAAGTAACAGCATCTTCGCAACACCCCATATCACTACAGCCTATACAAAATTTATAACTTCTACTAGTTATTGGATACTTACAAGTCATTTGAAATTTCATCTCCTGACTCAGCTAAAAGTTGCTCATACTTTCTTTTTGCTTTGGCTAACTCTTCATTTTTCAACTTCTTTTTTATTTTATCAGCAGTCTCTTGTCTGATTTTTGGATAATCTTCAAGTAATTTTTTACCATGTTCAATGTCAAAAATAATATGTGCATTAAAATTATCCCAATCTACAGCACCATAAGATCTTAATTTCTCTAAAAACTCATTGTAATCATCCTGTGCTAAATCCCAATTTTCACTATCAACAAACATCAGACAACCAACATTGCCATTATCCCAATGAATATAATAATCATCGTCATTACCTTTATAGTCAGTAGATGAATTTGAGATATTATGACCTTTGTAGATTCTAAAATCGTCAAAATCAATTTTATCTCCCCAATTGAATCCCAACGCTTTTAGCTTTTCACAAGTCTTTAAATATTCATTTGCTCTATATCCATAACCATATCGGCTAGTCTTTTCAAACTCATTGATATATGTTTTCAAGAACTCTATTCTCTCATCTATTGTCATCTTTTTACCTCCACATGAAACCTGAATTTACTGTTATTGCATATCATTTAATTCTTTATTAATATCTTTCTCAACTTCTCTTCTATACTTCTTTTTAAATAATCTACGATTCTTCTTTTTCATCTTTCTCCAACCATTGTGATTATTTGCCCAACAAGCATAATCATGGGAGAACCAAGATTGATGATTTTCAGAAAATTGTCGTCTTTTAATCTCTGATCTCATAAATCTCCTTTACTTCCTATTAATCCATTCCTTAAACTCTTTGAAATCTTCCTTTGTAAGCACGATATCGGAGTAATAGAAATCTTTATTCCTAATAATCGCCCAAATCTTCTTCAACTTTTCAAAGAACGATCTTTGCTGAGTGTAGAAATTACCATTTGTATATGTTAAGAAAGCATAGTCGCCATCTCCATAATCATAAATCTTGAAGTGGATACCTTCATCACATCCACACTTACAACTTACAATCAGTTCATCATCTTTAAAATTTTTAAATACTGCCATTTTAATATTCTCCTTTCCACTCATCTAACAAATAGAAACCATTAATCTGGTCATCCAGCTTTCTGACTTGCTCTCTCAGCTCAGATTCTTTCTTCTTACTATCTGTTCTCCGACACTTCTTCCATAATTCCTCACGCTGCTTAGTTAGTTCATCATACTTATCAGATACATCAATCTCCTCTATAACAGAAATCTCAATCTTTTCGCCACAATGAGGACAAAACTGAATTGGATAATTGTCTGTCTGCTCCCATTCATCCTCATATGACGTAATGACTTCTGTATGTGAAGTGCAGAATCTTGGAATGTGTCTTTCGTAATCCCAACAATCATCACTATGAACTAAATCTTCACCTGTAAATACAATAGCTTTATCATTTTGAATTTCATCGCAACAATATGTAAATGGTTTATACTTGTATGAATGAGTATCATTAAATTTTAATTTAATCAATTCTATCTTCATATCTTTATTCTCCTAACTTCCTGCCACACCAAGGACAGTACGAAATATACTCTTTCTGATGAACAAATCCGTCATCATATTCATCCCATTCAGATGTTTCAATATCTAAATAATATTCATTCGTTAATGGATCTACATATATTTGATTGTCAGGTGAGTTATAATCACAACGGTTACACATAATTATTCTCCATTCTTAATGATTTCTTCTAATGTTCTAGGTGTATAATTCATATAACTTTTCATACATCCGACATTCCACATATTACATGGCTTATCATATAAAGCTGTCATCTGATATTTTACTTGCTGCATCATATTATCTTCAAAACCTGTATGTACATGACCATAGAGATGGCAACTTCCATAATAATGATTCTTAAAGCATGGAATTGGATAATGGCATAAAACTACAATCTTACCATCACCAATATCGAGTTCCTTGTAATCAACAATCTCACAAAATCTACTCTGCAATTCTCTGTTCTTTAACAACTTACCATCATGGTTACCCTTGATTAGATGTATATTCCCATTCAGATTGTTAAAAATTTCAATAGTTTTTGTTGTGTTGTACCACGAAATATCTCCAAGCAGGTACACATCATCATCAATTTCTACTGTATTATTCCAATTTTTAATAATCGTCTCGTCATTCTCTTCGATTGATTTAAAAGGTCTATTGTCAAATGCCATACAGTTTTTATGTCCAAAATGTAAATCTGATATAAAATAATTCATATAATTATTCTCCAAAAATAATCTTCTTAGCCCAATTCATAGTTGCAGAACCACACATCTTACCAAAGAACTCACCAGCTTCGACAACTAATTCATTCTCTTCTTTTGCACAATCCTCAAAAATTCTCTTAGGTAGATTCTGTGCAACAATTTTCATGTCCTGCGGCTCAATCTTTTGAGGTAAAACGCCCTCATCAATCATCTTGTATAATTCTTTTTGAACACGATTCTTTGTGACAATCTGCTCTACAATCTCGAAAGCCTTTGTTTTAGCTGCTAATTTCTGAGGATCTTCTACTTTCTGTCTGTGATTATCATTCTTGATTTCACTAAACTGTGAATTTACAATCTTTAATACAAATGGAGCTTTTGAGTTTGAATTGTTAAGTTCTGTCTGATTCTTAACGACAATTCCTTCAGGAATATCAACCGCAATATCTGACTTGTGCATAAATAACATACAATGTTCCCAAGAAATAAATTCTCCATCATAAAATGTCTGCACATATCTCAAATTTAATTCTTCAGCAAGTCTCTTAACCTCTGACTGTGGTAAATAGCATTCGTTTTCTTTGTCATATACATCGTAAAAGTAAAACTTCTTATATGCATCCTGAATATACTTAATAGTGTGAGATGTCAACCACTCTCCAAAGAACACATAATTTCGATATTTTGAAAATGGTTCAACTGCCAATGTCTGTACCCAATTCCAGAATCCATTAAGTGTGTTATCATAACCTAGTGTTTTCTTTCTCGAAAATGCAACTAACTTATTTGTTTCTTTATCATAAGCAATAGCCGAATTACTTCCATCTACTTTTTCCTGAATTACAATATGATCTCCTACATGGAAACCACTTGTATTCGCTACTGTTAATTCCGTATCTTCTTTGATACGTGAAATATCCATAAATTTTTTCTGTTCCAAGTTCCTCTTACCTTAGTAAGTAGTGCGCACTTTATCCTATAGGAACTTTTCTATTTTTCCTTTCTTCTTTAATCTTCTAATTTGTTGCCTTTTGCTTCATTACAAATCTTACACATTGTTTGATAGTTACTAATATCATCAATACCACCTTTTGAATGTGGTATAATATGATCTTTTGTCATTAAAATTTCATTACCATTATCATCAACTGCATACAAATTCAGATGATATGTTAATTGGTCTGCGAATTTTTCTTTTGCGAAAAACTTTCCTTCGATACCACAGACTATACATTTGCAACCCTTCGTAAAAAATGTCTGGTATCTTTGACTATTACCTTTAATCAAATCTCCATCAAAATCAACTTTTGCAAATCTTTTATCTTTCTCAAATAAAACATCTTTAACCTTATCGTATACCTCATCTATGGAATATGTGGATTTTCTGATGAGATTGTCATGTTTTGGTTTAAACTCATGTAATCTAATGTCTTTATTTGAAATAAAAACATTTTCTGCATTTTCCTTGCTTAATAAGTCGACCAAATCTCTTATTGTATGAATTTTATTGGTAATAGAAATAGTATTACCATTCCATTTAATTCCTGTAATCTCTGTATCAAGAGTAGGTGACAACGGATTGTTATTCTTTGGAAATTCTGTATCTAAGAAATCCTCAATTGTCTTATATTTACTTTTCAATCCTTTCCCATTTATGAAATAATTAAATTTCAAACCCTTAAATTGCTGTTTCTTACTCATAAAACATATCTCCTTATAATTTATTGTCACCTATTTATTCTCTCTTTATCGTTCAAAAGCTCGAAGGAAATGCTTCATTCCTGTTATTCCATATCTATCTCATATGTTCCAGTTGTTGATATTGTCCCATTAGGAGCAATAATTAAATAATAATCTACATACTTATCATTACACCATTTTGTAAATAATAGCTTTTCTACAATTTCTGGTATCTTATGATTTTTCTGATGAACTTCAATACAAGGCTTTTTACTATCATCATATTTTATGTAAGATTTATCCGCTGGTATATGTCCAATAGTTTCTCCTTTGTCTGTTGTTCTTGAAAAGAAATAACTAATCTCTCCGTCAATAGTTCCTCTCACACAAAAAGCACCACCTTGAATTTCTCCACTTGTAACTAAATTGTCTTTTAATGAATTGATGTTAAATGTATAATAAGATTCTGCTTTAGGACAACATAGAACAACAATCGCAGATATTATGACGACAATTATGAAATTAATTACATTAAATAGAATATTGAGTATGAACCACTGAAAAATATATTTTGGAACGCTTTCATAGTCGTGCTCATTATATTTTCTCAAAGAAAATGTGTCATAGTTTGTTCTACCATACTCTATATTCTTTTCAACTTCCTTGTTTATTTCTTCAATATTTTTGATACTATCAATTAGCCAACCATCTGCAAAAATGGTATATAAAGCTATTCCAATGGCTATCAAAATAAATAAAATCATATACTTATTCTCCTATTCATGTACTTCAAATATATTTGCATCACCAACTGCAAAATCTTCTATACTTACATAATTTTCTAAAAATTTATCTACTGCTTGTTCGATAACTTCTGGATGTTTATTTATATATTCATCAACCATCTTGTCTAAAATATAAAAAATGTCTTGAGAATTTCTTTTACAATCTTCGTATGTTTTTATACCTAAATCTGCTAATGTAGACATTTCTATCACCTGCTTTCAAGCTCATATAAAACCAAAAATTCATGTTAAATTTTATCAACTACAAACAGTTTTTCTACTGCTTTTTCACCTATTACTCTATCCGACTTCTGTAATACCTTACGTTCTTTCTGCCAAATACACTTAAAATCATCAGGCATGTTATATTCACTTATTAACACTATATTATTCTCTGAAAGCTTACGAAGAAAATCGTAAAAAGAATCATAGTCGATTGACTGTTTAGAATACTGTTTTGTATTTTTATATGGTGGATCGAAATAAAAGAGGCAGTTCTTATAATCGGCAAAGTCTTTATAATCATTGCATTTAATATTTATATCCTGAAGTAATTTACAATCTTCTTTAAGATTTATAATTCTTTCTTTGTACATATTTCTTCCAGTATTGTCTCTGGCATATCCACCATCAAAATATCTACCACCATAGGATGCACAATATCCAATAAGAGCTGTATATTCTTTTGAATATTTGTTTGTACCTAATTTTCTATTTTCTCTTACATCTGCATAATGTTCAAAAGAACAATCTTCAGGTGCAATAGACAACTTTGTATCAGATTTAGCATATTGTAGTAGCGTTATCAGTTCATCATTTACATCTGCTGCAATTCTGTTATCACATTGAATTTTTTCAATAATAGAACAACTGCCACACATAGGCTCTATGTAAGTTTTAATATGATTATCATCAATATACTTCTGAATAATCGGCACTAAGAATTTTGCCAATCTATTTTTACTTCCTTGATATACCATTTAATCTACTCAGAGCGAAATTTCTTTAAGGCTGCCACTCACTCCTTTCGTATTAGTATTCTCTTTTATTCTGAAACTTTTATATGAATTGGATGTTCACCTCTGAAAGAAAACTCAATCCAATTACCCTTTTCTGGATAACTATTATTTATTCTGATATTATCAAACCAAAATCTAATATTGCCAATTATTAAAGTAGAATAATTACAATACCATTCAATCTGCATAGTCTGATTATTTAAGTTGAATTGATATATACGACTGAAACCATATTTATCTTGGTTTATCCATTCGCCTTTTAATCCGACTTTTTCTAATTTTTCAACTAATTCTTCCTTAGTCATTTCACGCCTCCAATCTTCAGATGAAAGACTTCTTTAATGTATCATTTAAACTCTATCTTATTTCTTTTTAATACCTTAACTGCCTTATCATAATCTGATTCAGCCACTTTAATGCTTTTCATCTTGGTAGGTTTTGGCTTAATCCAATAACGACATTCTGTAATATCTTCGTCATACCACATCAAACCACCTTCGCAATATTTATGATACTGGCAGTCATTATTACCACATCTACTCATTTATGTATCCTCTTACTCTCTTGCTCCTTTCAATGTATTATTCTCCGAAGGAAACTTCGGTTTACTATGACCTACATTCTGACTGCTATAATCTCACCATTTTCGTCTTCGACATATACTTCGTATGTATAATCTGTATAGTCAAATCTATCATATGTAGATTTTCTTTTTATTTTATATTTCTCTAGCTTAGGATTATAAAAAATAGGTCTAATACCACTTTTCTCCATATCGCTTTGATATGAAACCAATTCTGCTTCAGGTGGCATAGTCGATAATTTTTCGATCAATTCTTTAACTTTCATTTTTCTTACTCCTTCTTCTCAATAATAATTACAGTACCCTCAAACACTCCAAAATTTGACGACTGTTGAAATGTATGTGTCTCCGCAATGTCGTCATCTGTCATAGGTCTTGTAAGATACCATAATGAATCATCTTTCCATGTAATCTCTTCAAGTTTCAGGTTTGGTTCAAGCTCAATTGTTGTTGATCCACCAAAATCTTTTGTAACAGACTGGCATCCAGTCATTCCAAAACACAATGTCAATCCTAATACAACTGCTAAAATTTTCTTCTTCATATGGTCTATTCTCCTTTGCTATATCCAGTCTCTTCAAGGAATTTATCAAATTCCTCTTTTGTCATATTGTTTGGATAATACATATCCACCACCATATCAAACGGCTTCAGATAATTACCCAATACATCTTCAGCATTCTCTTTTGCTTCCTGCATTTTCATATTGATATAATCTTCTCTTGTCATATTCCATGTCGTAGGACAATCTGTGACAGTCGAAAATCTACAATATAATCCATTTGGCTGTTTTGATATAAATCCTGCCATATTATTCTCCCAACTCTTTTAGTTCATTAACAAGTTCAGCGAGTCTTGGATTTTCAGGATGCTCCTTTGCCATCTTTTCATATAAAGCAATATTATTCATCTTTTCAATCTCAGACTTTAGCTCCTTCTCAATAGAAGCTTTCTGTTTTGCAATTTCTTTCTGACGATTTTCCTCATCAATTCTTGCATTGTATGCGTTCATATTAACTACACCGACAACCTGAGCTATCACACCCTTACCATACTCTTCGACTGTCTTAATTTCTTTTAAAATTCCAAGAACTTTGTTGTCTTTCCCTCTTGCATTTACAATCAGATATAACGGATGCTTGGTGTCATACTTAACAATTTCATTAATATCTTCATCGTATAAAGCAAATCCATAATCCTTCTGATTATAATCATCTACTAAATTTACAATTGCCACTTTACTAAATTCTGTCATTTTATTATCCTCACTTTCATCTCTAACAATATTCAATTCGCTTCTTTCAAACCAATATAATCCATTGGAGCTTGCTGTATTATACATTCCATCAATCTGAACCGCTATTGATCTACTTGTAGTTTTAATAACTTGTCCATATAGACCAACAATATTTTCTTCTCTGTATTTTCTTTTATTAGTATATGTAACTTTTACTCGCTGATTTTGATATTCTTCATAATCGTAAATCTTGCTCATCGCATCACCTCCTGTTAATTTATTTTTCTTCTAACTCAAAGGTATCATTTACAATTTTTTGACAATTTTCAATTACCCTACAAATCAATCTCTTTCCATTATCACTAAAATAATCATTATTTTTCTGTTGGTTATAGTAATCTTCAAGTTTGTTATTAGCTGATCTAATTATTTCTTCTAATGAAGCTATCTTGTCTTCTAAAATATGAATTTCTTTCCACCTTTCATTTAGATTACTTTCTAACATTTTACAATAATTTTCAAAATCCATAACCTTCCTCCATTTCTCAAGAAATCTATGTTTCTTGGTAAAAATATTACTATATATAGTGTCCATATTTTCTATAAGCACTATATATAGTATCTCATTTACGCCTGATACACAAAACTTGGCATTGGCTGTAATTTAAACAGATTTTTCTCATGCATTGAATCAATCTTTCTTATAATTCCAAACAAATCCTTTACAAGTTTTCTGCTTTCCTGAACAACACGTTTGAATACCTTGATGACTTACTCCCAAAGAATGTGCTGCTTCTGTTATACTTTGCCACTCTTTTATAATATTTCCATTTTTATCTTTTTGGAAAATCACAACTGCATTTGTTCTATTTGGAATTGTTGCACGTTTAATTACTTCTTCAATATTAACGTTTCCGTTATTATATGCCCAAGCATATCCACCTGCTGTTTTACAATTACCCTTACAACAATCCGAAATCTGTCCAGATGATATTCCAGTTATCTTATATGCCTCTTCCATACTATTATATTCTCTTATAATATTCTTGTTGGGTATATCTATTTGGACTACTTTTCTTTTATAGACACGTTTATGCTTTACTTGTAAATCATCCTTTATTTGTTTTGATGAAAATATATAATCATCAAATGTAATATTCTTTTGCAAGAGCTTTTCATAAAACCCTTTTACAATTTTTTCTTTTGTTTGAAAATTTGTATATCTAATAATTAACAATGGAATATTATTTTCACTACAATAATCTTCTTTTAATTTATCCAAATGTTTTCTATGCAAAAAATTTTCCTTCTTTTGCATATCAGACTCACTATTAAATGTAAACGGAAAATAATGCTGTTCTCCATGTAGTTCAATTAAAAATAAGAGTTTCTTATTTTGTGGATGAAAAATTGCAAAATCGAATGGCAATCTTCTTTTATATTTACAATCATCAAACTTATATTGCGTATCAAATATAATTTGTTCATCTGTCAAGAACTGGCTTAATTCGAACTCAGCTACAGAAGATAAACATCCACATGACTTAAGTTTTCCAGAAGTTAAAGACGATGATAAAGCGTTAATTTTCTTACCACAATCACAATCACAACTCCATAATGATCTATGATTTTTTATACCAAGAAATTCTTTTACAATTAATTTCCCAAATCTTTTTCCTTCTAAATTCTTTTGTGGTTTAATATTATCTCTTCTTATACATCCACATGATTGAGTATGTCCTGATTTTAAATGTCCTGCGGCAACTAAAATCAATTTAGGGTTGCCACAGTCACATTTACACCACCATCTCACATGTCCGCTTTTATCGTTGTCTCCACGTTTGATGACTGTTAATTTTCCAAATTGTAAATTAGTTAAGTCTTCTACCATTTTAGTCTACATATCTTTCCATACCTGTTTTATAATAAGGAATAGGCATTCTCTTAAACCGATATTTTTCTACTCGATTATCAATTTTCTTTTTAATATCTTTGTCGTCAATCTCGCCTGTTCTAATATATCTATCCATAACAGAGTATTTAAATCCCAATGCATCTTCATCTGTACTTCCACACAGTCCATCAGACGGAATTTTTTCGATTAATTCATTTGGCAATCCAAGTTCATATCCAATAGCTTTCACTTCTTTTACTGTTAAGTCGCTAATTGGTGCAAAATCTCCAACTGCATCACCCCATCTGGTTTCCCAAGATAGTAATGTTTCTGAAAGATTACACGTATTAGCAACACGACCATTTACTGTCTGTGATACAGCATAAAGAGTAGCCATACGAATACGAGCAGGGAGATTTGTAGAAGTCTGTTTTGACCAACGATCTCCCAACTGTGGTTTAATCTCATGCTTTAAAGTACGAACTGTATTGCCTATATTTACAACACAACTGTCGATTCCAAGATGGTCTACAAGCATTCGAGAATAATCAATATCTGGCTGTTCTCCCTGTGGCATTAATACACCAAAAACTCTATCCTTACCAAGAGCTTCTACACATAATGCTGCCACAACGCTTGAATCCTTACCACCTGAGATGCCCACAACTGCCATACAGTCTTTACCATTCTTCTCAAAGAAATCCTTAATCCACTGAACGCAATCATTAGTTGCTTTCTTTACATCAAAATTACTCATGTCTAATCTCTCCTTTTTCAATTTTCTCAATTAATGTAAGTAGTTCGTTATATACTTGAATTAATCCACCTCTGTCATCAATATAAGCATTTGCATAAATCTTTCTTCCTGAAAATGCAACAGAAGCATCACAATTAATACCTCTATGCTTGATATGATTATCATTCAAATATTTTTCAATCATTTCATATTTATCTTCGCCATTACCAGTGAAAATAATTACTTCTGAATAATTCTCCCATCTCTGTAAAAGACTAATGACATTTTTGTATGTCCTGCCCTTCTTGTGAAAATCATAAATTGTATCATCAAAATCCACACAGAAAATAAGCTTTCCATATTTCTTAAACTCTTCTTCTAATCTGTCATAGGAGTTGTTTGCCTGAAGATAAAAATCCATTCTACTTACCTCCGTACATTCTGTTTCTGATATCCGCAAATGTATCTTCTCTTACTAACTCTCCATCTTTAAATACGGTAGTAAGTAAACTGTTATCACTCATTTCAAGTAACTGATCTTGACAATTTAATTCACCGTTATCATCGTATACTCTACAACATCCTTTATGAGATTTCTTTAAGTGACTTGTATCTGTCTTAGGATCTTTGAAAATCATTAACTTCTTGCCATCAATTACTCCATATGTAGCTTTCATTGCAATACCAAAAGTATCTCTTGTAACAACAATCATCTTGCCATTTTCAACGATTGCAGTGAAGCAAAAAGCTCCTACACCATAAGCAATATTATTAGCTGCGAAACCACGCTTTTCTAATTCTTTCCAAATATTTTCTACATTAGAAAGTGTGCAGCCATCACCATAAATAATACCGATATGCGGATTTAATATCCTATAACCTTTACCATTTACAGAACCACCAAAAATCTCCCATAACCTTTCAACTGTCTTAACTGAAATCTCTACAATATCACCACTATCAGGACGAACCAAGAGCTTTCCATTATGATTCATAATCTCTTTTTTACACTGTGGAAGAATATTATTTACCATATTCCAATAATCATAAGTATCTGAAACCATACTAAATGATGTATTTGGATATAACTCTGTTAAAAGTCTCTTAACGAACGTAATCTCATCTCCATCAATTGAGAAATTAGCACCCATTACAGAATGCTCAGTTGAGACAGCACCGATTCCAATACCATTGTTCTTACAATCGGCATTGTAATATCTATCAATATAATTAATTGCTGGAATTGTAGATGTCTTATTAAATGAAAGCAACCATGATGCTGAACATCTTGTAGCTTCATCCATACAAGACATTCCTCTCATGCCAAAATCTGCACAAGCCATATTTCCAGGCAATCCGTCTGTTGTCTTGTTATACCAATAATCTGCAATCTCACGATACATATAACCAATAGTTGCATGACAACAAGGTTTCCATAATTCTACCTGAAGAATACATTCAATCCACTGAACAAGCCAAGCAAATTTATCATCCGTATTTGTAATCTCAATACAAGGAACACCCATAGGAACAAGTGTACCTTCTGGCAATGCTCTAATCTCAAGTGGTAAATATCCTAATCTGTGAAGCTCTACAATTTTATCTAAATCATAGTTGTCTCTACCAATCTGTACGTCCATTGAATCTGTATAAAGAGATAACATCTCATCTTCTGACAATTCGAAGAAATTTTTCTGAAAATATCCCATTAAATATTCTTTGATAAATGCCTGTAATCCAAAGAAAACCATTTCATTCTGATTCTCTAACATTGATTTTCGAGGCACCCAATACGATACTAACTTGGTTAATCCCTTCGGATACATACGATCATGACACTGTTTATAAGTATCTGATAATAATAAAGCCATTGTGTTATCCATAATTTTAAACCTCCATAACTGTAATTTTTTCATGACTACCATTAAACAAGCTGTTTGTAGTAAATAATCTGTTCACTGTATTATTCTCCAAAGACTTGATCAACGTTCCTTTTTCTTTATTAAGAATTGAATTCTCTGTATGAGTGGCATACGCATAAATCTCAGTTACACCATGTTTCTTCAATTCTTCTGCACTATAATAAAGTGAACCGCCATATGCGATAATATCATCAATCATTAACACAGCTTTATCCTTCAAATCAATACCATTTGTTCTAATGTCTAATCCAAGGATTTTACCAGTCTTCCAATCTCTCTTCTTTTCACCATAACAATACGGTAACTCAGGGAATAAATCTGAATATCTCTTAGCTGCACCTGCATCTGGGAAATAAAGTACAAGATTTCTCATACCAATCTTTGAAATAGCTTTATCAACATACTCTTTTGGATTTTCTTTTACACAATTATTGAGTAATGCAGTAGAAACATCGCTATGAGCATCTAAAACATAAACTGATGAAAATCCTAACCAATTGATAAAATCGCAAAAATACTTCAATGTGAATACTTCATCATCATTTTTTACTCTATCCATTCGTGCATTAGGAATATATGGAAGAGACAAATAATAATCAACATTAGTAAAAAATCTTTCAAGATGTTTCTTTACTAACATCAAATAAAATATCTCATCGTTACTCTCATAAATCCATTCAATCCAAATACAAGGAGAGCCATCATAAGAGTCTTCCTCAATGTTGTTTATATCAATATTTACTCTTGGTGTTCCATCTGGAAACTTGTTGATTGTTACAATTTCGCCATTAATTTTAATCATATTCTACTCTCCAATCACTTCGATCTGACACATCTTCATAGTTGCTAACGCAGCCTTGTGAGTATCAGGTGTAACACCTGCACAACAACTTGCATCTACTGTAATATCAATTTCAGGATAATTTGCTCTAATAATAAGTGCATTTGAAACCACACAGATGTCGGTACATAATCCGCAAATCTCAACACTTTCAAATTTAAAATCCTTCCAGTTTAACCAACCGAATGTAGGCTTATCAATCAGAATATCGTTCTCAATATCAAAATCTAGCTTATCTGAAATTTTCCAACCAATAGTATTCTTTACACAGTGAGTAACAGGAAGATGCTTGCCTTCATATGTTTCTAAATAATTTTCAGGATGCGTATCTCTTGTAAAAATCACCTGCTTACCTGCATCCTTATACTCCTTAATTTTCTTTGCTACATTTGATACAATCGCCTGTGCTTCCTTTGTGCCAAGTGTTCCATCAATAAAATCATTCTGCATGTCTACAACAATTAATGTTTCTCTCATTTTGTTACCTCTTTTCTTTGTTCTTATATGTATTTATTCTCTGAAAATTCAGAAGAAAAAAATATTTCATTGTTATATTTTTGAGAAATACTTGAACGAATGTCCAAGTTAAGAAAATTTTCTATACTATATTATTCTCTGATCTGTTATTAAAGATATTTTAAATCTCTATCTCCATGAATTACTTCTTCCAAAGTCTGTTTCTTGCGAAGAAGTTCTGTCTCTAATGATTTGATTTCATCATTCAACCTACTTATTACTTTGTCTTTATTCTTTTTAGCATCCTTTTTGACAAACCATTTGCTACCAAATTGAGTGCCACCACTTCCTATAGCAACATAGAATCTATCCGTTTCATCATAATCCCAAATATTGTTGCCATAATTCATAGTAACTTCTTCTTTATCAAATATCAGTTCAAACTCATCAATATTATCATCTGTAAGTTCAATCCTAAGACCACTATCATCACCCCAAAAGTTATCGACCATTTGATATGTATCTTCGTATTCGTTATATTTAATCTCGAACACCCAGTTGCAGCAATGGAATAATTGATTTTCGTATATAGAACTTCGATATTTAACATCTGGTTCATGTCTATATAGTCCAGTCATGCACAGTTTGTTAATATTTTCCTGCGATAGCACAATTCTCACCTCCTACATATTACATATAATCAGCATATCTTCCAGTTTATAAATTTCATCTTTTAGAGATCTAATTCTGGTTCTAACCAATTTGTTAAATCCCTCTACGGCTTCTTCATATGTATCAGCAAATAATCTTGCATATATAGTTACACCATTCTTTTTTAAATCTCTACCATTTACTTTGTATTCATAAAAATATTTATCTTCTTTGATTCTACCCTTTACGGGCTTACACATAAGATTTAATGCTCTCTCATCTTCCTTGTATGCAAAAGCCCAAAAATCTTTATTATAATGTGTTCCATCATCAATGTATTGTAAATCATTAAAGGTATTTCTATATATACCATTATATCTTGCATCTATATTGTTACAATAAATCATTTTCTTACCTCGCTTTTCTTGGAAAATTTGACTGACCAGCCTTTGAATAGAATTACTTCTATATTAGATGATTCTTTACTTAATGCTTATATACTCTTTGAATAAATCACCATACGATTTACTTGGTGTTATAATCAGGTTCATATAATCTACATTGCCACTATTTAATTCTTTCTGAATGGCATGATAAATATGATACATTGCTATTTCTTTGTCTATTCTATCTTCGTCTAACAGAAGACTAATTGTAAAATTGTTCTGTTTTATAATTATCACCTCACTTATTCGTAATCATATCCAAAAACAACAACTCATCTTTCTTCAATGTGACATCATAATCTTTCCACTTTTCCATAAGTTCTCTTGTGTCGAAACCATGCGGAACAATAATTGCATAACCATGAGGAGTCTTATGCAATTCATGATTATCCAATCCTGAATAAAAATAAATACCGTCAATAAAATCTTCTACTTTTTCTTCATTGTCTACATCAAAATCAAACAACCATTTACTCTCATCACGATTTTGTACCTGTTGTGCAACAGATGCTAGTGTACAATTTAACTGTGTCATACTTGGTTTGTCTCTCAATAAACGGATAATTAACTCTTCTCTAATTTTCTCTTCATTCCTTGAGTTGACAGATCTATATAATCTCGTCTGTTCACCAGAAACTCCTTTAGCTGCGAAGTTCTTAAAAGCCTCAATCACTTTATCTTCATTCTCTTTGTACTCAAGGATTGTTTTTGCACGTTTCTTGAATTTTGGAATGTCCTTGTTATCCTTGTTGCGAGAACATATTAAATATACATATAAATTTGACATTGTATTATTCTCTCCCATACTTTGTATAATTAATTGTTTCAAACTGATCGTATACATTTGGGATAAAAATACCAACCCAAAAATCTTTCTGAAGATTTTTATAATATGTTATATTCTCATTCCAATCCTGAATCTCATCAATTACTTCTTTATTCAATAAACCGAATTCGTCACGACAAGCACCACTTTCTACTTTATATGTGATGGCATTGTATTGTTCTTTGTTTTTTTCTACTTGAGCGTTTACACCAATATAATTACAAGCAAAGACAATAAGCATAATTACCATTATAATTCCACTTATTACAACAGTAACCCAACCAGAAATTTCAATTGTGTAATCATTCTGATATAGAAATTTTCTTAACTTATTTTCATTTCTAGCATCAAACCACTCCATATTTCCAACAGTTATCAATCCAATTCCTACAATTAATACAATAAAACATAACTAAAATAACATAATTTTACCTCCAATTTTCCTAATGAAATGTGCGTTTCATTTTAATGTAAAATATATACCATATATAGTATATATTACTTATTTTCAATACTATATATGGTATATTTGTAACAATTACTCACTTAATTCTGCAAGTGCCTTATCCAGATCCTCATCAGACATATTTTCAAGTGCCGCATCCTGTCTCTTAGCCTTGATTTCAAGCAATCTCTGTCTCATCTCAGCATTTTTCTTAGCGTCTTCTCTCTTCTTTTTCTCATCCAGCTTCACGTCAACAATATACTTAACAATTTCAATCTTGTTAGAAATTTCCTCGTCTTCCTTTGACTTAGTATTCAGAAGACTCTCTTCCTCAGACTTCTTTACTTCCGCATTGAGTGTCTTAAACACTGAGTCCAGATTTGTGAGAGATAAATCCCACAAATCAATTACATTAATCATTCCTCTAAATGGAAACTGATAGTTTGCTCTTGTTGCATTGATAAATAATTCGTTGTTTGTCATAATAATCTCCTTTTCTAATTAAAACTTAATCTTCATTACACGCTCTGTTGCACCCTTAACCTTAACAACTAAATCTGCTCTCTTTGTCATAGAGAATCCAATTCCTGAAAGCTGATCATCAGTATCTTCTACATGGCACTTAGCACCTAAAGCCTCAAATACTCTCTTATGCTTTTCAAGATCACTCTTTAAGAACTCATTGTAGTATCCATTAGGACTTTCATTATTCACACAATCCTTCAAGAAGAAGAATAAATGTCTATGACCAATTCCATCCTGCTCATCAAAATAGTTTGGACTGTAACTAATTACTGATACAGGAACAAACTGATTTGTATTTACACCCCAAATCTCACGACTTGAGATAGATGAACTTCCAGACAGCTTTTCCTTAATTGAGAAGTTGCCATTCTCGTCAAGTGTAACTTCTGCCACCTGAACATTCTCGCCAGTTCTCATAGGATTACTATAATCAAATGAATAAATCTCTCCATTGAACTCAACTTCTGCTCTGAATCCATGCCTTACTGCACCTGAATACTGATGTACAAAGAATCTATATATTCCTGGTCTCATTCTTGATAAATTCTGCCATGTAATATTCTCTACTGCAACTTTTCCACGTGGATCAATAACATCGACATCTAACTGACCGCCCATAAAAGTAATTCTTGGTGCTTTGTAACTACCATAATAGATTTCTGTTCCATCTGGCTCAATACAATGGGCATCAAGGTCATAATTGTCATGTCCATCTTCGTTCCACTGAATTGAAAATCTGAGTACACCATCAACATTACCGCCAGCAGCTTTTACATTCTGCTTCATATCAGAGTCAGTAATATTTCCTGAATAAGCCCAAGACAATCCATTATTCCACTTGAACATTGTCTTAGCGTCTGGATTAACAGGTGCAATCATAGAAACAAAGTTCTTCTCATGTTTATTCTCTACAAAAACTTCAATCTCCTTTGCAGTTGGAAGTACCTTATCAATGAAATTCTGTGCTGAAATCTCTTCAGCCTTAGAAAACTTCTTAGGACTTACAGCAACATCCTTTTCCATCTGTCCAAAAATATCATCTGCACCAACCATTCTTCTTGCAGCACTCTTATTTGAGAACAGTACATTATTTACAGTAATATCATTCAGATTAGCAAATCTTCTCTGTAATGAATCCATATATCCAAGTTCTGTAATAGTCTTCTTTGCATCCTCAAGCATCTTCTTTGTAAAAATAGCCTTTGGACGCTTATAATTGCTTGGAGCGACAATCTGCTCATACTTCTTAACTGCTGTGTCAAGATCCATATCCTCACTTACATTGATAAGAAGTGTTCCAATGGAATGATTTCTAATTCTACCGATAGCCATACCTGCTGTTACCGACTTCTCCCAAGTATATAAATCCTTTTCAGTATCAGAAGTCAGCTTATCATATTCCTTCTTATACTTCTTGAACTCTGTGAGTACGCCTTTCCACTCTTCGCCCTTGTAAAGTGTATTTGAATTGATAAGTTCAAGAATTGTATCGAGTGCATCCATAGTAATTTCATCAAGAGAACGCTTAAATACATTTCTTGTATCTCTGAACTGTCCTTTAACCTCCTCGTTAGAACGACTACTTCTATTTATAAACTTACTTGGAAGCTCTAAGAAGAAATGATCCCACTGATGAGACTTTCCATTGATTTCCTCAAAGTTAAAATCTGTACCAATCTTAGGGAACTTAGTTGTATAAATATCTGTAACTGTATGAGCTTTTACAAAAGCATCAAGTGCATCACATACTGGCTGATATGTTGTATCGCCAAGACTCAGTTCCCAAATTGTATGAATCTGATTATCCTTGATAGTGACCGCAGAACCAATATTCTTAATAAACTGTCTACAACAACTACAATCATGTTCCCTACGCTCTCTGAAAATCTCATTTGTACCAGCAGGGAAGCTATCAAGATATGTATTCCATAATTCATCCTTATCTACATTTACCTCAAATAAATGTGTTGCCTCTTTCTGCATTTCATCGAAGTGCTTCTGTAAAGCCTTCTTAAACATCATAAATCCATCCATGTTTTGTACCTCTTCTTTCTTATATTTATTTTTGTTAATTGTTTCTACCGTTATATTCTCCATTTATATCAAACCAGTTGCCTTATCTGGATTCTCATTAGCCCATTTTATCCATCTTTCAGCATAAGGTTTAGTCTTATCATTTAACCCAAATACTTCTCTTACGATGATATATCCTTTGCCAATCGACTCTTCCATATCTTTTGTATTGTTATCTACATCGTCTGCATCTAATGGTCGAAACACTGTTTTAGTAAAATATCTTCTACCATATTTCTTTGTTATTATGATTTTATTTATCTTATCCTTATATAACTTCCATACACCAGATGAATCTTTGTTAATCTGCCCTACACAATCTCCTATATTTAACACATTGTCTCCTTTCTAAATTCCAATGAATCGAAGTTTTTCTTAGTACCTTTTATACTCAATCCATTTATCTGAACCCTTGAATTTCACTTTTACTTTCGTAGGGCATCCGTCTGGAATAAATTTTAATGATTTATAGTCGCCTATAATTGTTGCTGTTTCCAAAACTTTGTGATTCTTCTCACATTCCATTGCTTTCTCTTTATCTGCATAATCAGTATTACAAAACTGACAAGTATATAATGTCTTTGTAATCATATAAATCTCCTTTCATTTTTCCCAAGAAATCGAACATTCTTACTTCTATATTCCCTGAAATTCAAACTTTGTACCGCAACTACACTTCACATAGCCGATAGTTCCAACCGAAGTTGGTATGAATTCATAGCTGTAATTACCCCCACAACAACCTGCTCGTCTTAATCTATCGGTGTTATTCACTACTCCATGAGCTTCAACATCATGTTCTTTCATCCACTCTTTAATTTTCTGATTTTCGCTTTCAGTTATAGGAAATCCCCTATAGTAATCTGCTTTCATCTCCTCGTATTGCAACTTCATTTTCGCTATTTCTGCGTCCTTATAAGCATCATCTTTCAGCTTTCTATTTTCTTCTTCCAGATATTTGATTCTATCTAGTTGATCCTCATGTCGTTTCTTGAGTGCCAAAATACACTTATCAAAGTCATATACTGTAATACCACTGCTCGTCCAATATTCACTCATAGATATTCTCCTTAGTTATTTCTATTCTTCTTGTCTTTCTTATTAGCAATAATAGTGGCTTTCTTCTTTTCAATTTTATTCTGTACCCTAACTAAAATACTCTTCTTCTTTCCAAAATCCTTTGCTGTTATTCCCATAATGATATCTCCTTTATTTTTAATTATTTTTACTATTCATATAGCAGTGTGCCACACGGGGTTTGAACCCGTACCCCCACGATTAAAAGTCGTGTGCTCTACCAATTGAGCTAGTGGCACATAACTAGGCTGGTGGGACTCGAACCCACAAATGTCGCAGTCAAAGTGCGATGTGTTGACCTTTTCACCACAACCCATTATTCGGGTGACCTAGTTGAGTCACCCATTTATATATTCTCTTTTCAGTAGATAAAGTTACTACACTCTTCTATTCCATATTTCTATTATTTGTTCATCAGTACAATCATGTCCCCAATATCCACCACAAGTTTCTTTCCTTGTACTGCATCCACATTTATTACATTCAATATACTTTACTGAATAATGACATTCTGTATCTTTTCTTGTATCCATTCTTATCCTAGCTGTTCCACCACAAAAAGGACATAAACGAATCCCTTGTAATCTCATATTTGATATTGGCACATAATTGCACATAGTATCTTCATTGAGATATCCCCATATTTCTAAACTATCGGGGTTTAGAAGTTTCCTCGTATGATTATCCACATAATCTCCCAATATATATAACTGGTCGCTATAAATATTGTTTATTTTTGCTCCACTTTTTAAGTCCATGATAGTTGCCATTATTTATATAATCCTCCTATTATTTATTTACTAAGTATGATTCCATATCTGTACATTCTTCTCCCTAACATCTCGCCAAAAGATTAGTCATATGATCCTTATGCTTTCCAAAACTTACACTACCAGGTAATCTAATATATTTAGGTATACCAATCATATCCGTAGTCCATGACGTACCACCATTGTTCCATACAGTAGGTTTTCCTTCATATGTAAGTCCAGCATAATGAGCTGGTATCCACTCCTCTGATACACTGTTTTTGATAAGCACTTTTTCATCTATCTCAATGTTTTTCCAAAGCTTACCTTTCATTATGTCCTTTTTTGCAACTCTCTCTAATCCTGACAATTCACCTTCAATTGCTTCTATTGTAGTAATATTTGTTACGATGATTGGTGCTATCCCATTAGATGTTCTAACCCATATCAGATCACCATATGAGATTTTTCTCTTAAAATCATCCCAATTCGTATTATCTGGGACTCTCCAAGTATATTCTTTACTATTCCCATTTGTATGAACACCATCAATGAGCGTATACACTACCAACTTATGTTCAACGCAGCAGTAACAATACTCCTCGTCCATCTCCTTCATGACAAGATACTGTATATAGCCATCTACTATCATATTATTCTCATTCAATATGATTGGTTTGACCTGACCTGCACATTTTTCATAAGAGTGCTTTGAGTCTTTACCAAGACAGTATGCATCCCTATATCTATCCATCTTCTCTGGTGATGGAACAGAATTACGGAAATTACGTGATACTTTGATATCTGAAATTTTAACTAACTTTAATTTCTCCATATGTATATTCTCCTTCCTATGCTAACTTCTTTTCTTCATACGTCTTGAAATCAGCTATCATATTTTCAAGGTTCTCTGTCTGATTAGTGCTATATGTAATATTGCGATTGGTGTAATCAACAAGCCAATTGTCCAAATCCTTGTCAAATTTAAATGAATAAGCAATCATCCCTAAGAATGCTAATTCATTATGATAATCAAAGAATGACGACTCTGAATTTACTCCATGTAATGTCTTAAAATCATCCATTAGAGTATAGTAGTCATCTATATCTTCCTCAGATACCCTTTCTGATACATTGTCCTTAATAAACTGTAATGGATCTATCTCGTCATCACTATCATCATTTGATGAATTTATATATGTTTCTTCGTTATTGACTGATGTATCTTCAGTAATATGTAAATATTCGTTCATTAACTTCACAAGTAAATCAATCTTACCTGTGATTGTTGCTTTTTTCTTTGTTTGCTGATCCTTAAAATCTGCCATAGAAACACCATCAATTTCTTTATCCTTAAGTTCACTATTGTAAGCATTTAAGAAATCAACGAATCTTGAATCTTCGATATTATATGTAGTAAACTTATCAAATACAGCAATCCACATTGGCATTGTTGTCGGAGTAAGTAATGACTTCAAATCTTTATTGTCATCACCTAATGCTAATTCCAATCTATTAAAATGTGAATTAAGCTTTAAAAACTGCTGTTCTGTTGCATTTTCATCAACATATTTATAAATTGTGTCGAGTTTTGCTTTCCATGAATCACGGAAGAACATTAACATTATTGATTCTGCAACAACACGTTCCAATTTTCCCTTAATAACATTATTATCTGTAAATTTTCCACAATTTTTGAAGAATGTATTCTTCTGTGAGATCTTTTTAATATATCCTGCTATCTGTGCTGATACGTTAAGAAGCCCACCCTGCTCTTTATTCATACTCGCATGATTGTTATAATCACGAATATGATCTGCAATCTGTTCATCTGTACAATCAAAGAACTTTGTTACGTTTATATTAAAATTATTAAATCTTTTTTTCAGTTCATCTGGTAAATCCTTATAATACTTTCCAATCACATCGAACACTTTCATTTCGTATTCAGGAAGTCCATCTTCATCTAATACACGATTACCATTTTCATCTAAAACATAATCTCTATACTGGATTAAATGTCTTTCTGCACCTGCCGAACCAATTTTAATACGATTTTCCTTAAATGCTTCAGCGTATGAAAGTCTTTGTAAACCATCAATTAGATGAGAAATTGTTAATCCTTTCTTCTTTTGCTCACAAAGGATAATCTCAGGAATAGGAAGGTTACTAAGAATACGACAAAAATATCTGTTTGCTTCTTCTGTAGTCCACTGAAACGGTTCTCGCTGCAAGATATAATTACAATTCATATCTCCATTTTTCTTATCCTGTAATAGTGAATACATACTGTATTTGTCTGTTCTATAGTTTTCAGATTCGCTAATTTCAATAATTCTGTCTTCCATTTCATCTACCTCCACATCGTAATTCCCATCATTTTTATTCTTTGTAAACAAGGAAAGACCTTTGTTCATCTTAATTGACTTCATTGCACTATTATATTCTCTATCTGTGATATTTAATTTTTGTCTTATCTCATCAGCAGGAATATTCTCCATCCGAAGAAGCAAAATATTTTTTTGTGTCTTTGGTAAAGATTCAAGAAACTCCTCAACTTTGTCGCTATCATCAAAATCAAATTCACTTTCTGCCTCCACATTAAAATCTGAAGCTATTTTTTCTTTCAAATCCACCTCACTTTCATCTCTTGTAGGTGCATCAAATGAGGTATTTGGAACAACTACAGGTTTTCCTTTATCATCGTCCGTTACATTGCCATATTGATCAAATTTTATTATCTTACCATTCTTATCTCGAAGTAAGTTTCTTCGCTTACCTCTTTGATAATTATCTCTGTACCAATCAATAACTGACTTCTTGATATTATTGGTCAGATAAGTTTCAAACTTTGCATTTTTAGATGTATCATAATCTATTACACTTTCCATCAATACATTCATAGCGTCATCATAAAGCTCATCATGTTCAAAGTTTGGAATATTATACCCCTGAAACGCAATATAGCTTATTTTCTTTAATTTCTGCATGTCGTTTGCACAATATTCTTCAAGCCACTCCATCTGTTGTGGAGAAAGATTACTTAATTCTTTTTGCATTTTCTCATTATTCACTACCTACACCCACCTTATATGTAATATGTAATCAAAAATCAAACAGTTCACTAAGCTCCCTAGGTTCATATGAACGTTGATCCATTCCAGTCACAGCATTATTTATCTCATCAGTGACCGTCTCTGATATCTTCTTTCCAAGAATAATTTCCAAAACTTGTATCTCATTCTTGATTGATCTTCTAATTATTCTCCGTTCATGCTCCATCTTATAGGCTTTGTAACCTTGTGCAGCATTTAGATTATTAAACTCTATGTAATGTGCAATATCGCTCAGTTCTCTATCAACTTTACTCAATTGCTCAATTAGTTCTGTTTTTCTATGTAATGCATCAACAGCTAACCCATTCAAGTCAGCTATCTTATCTAGCCACTTCTGTATATTTCCAACGGCTAACACCTTTTCTGTTTTTTCTCGCAACTCCTTAGTAGTTATTTGCTTAACATTATCGGGCGGATCGTCATCCAGTTTCACTACTTTATATCCTCGTGCCTTATAGGACTTAGATATTGAACTTTTGTACACATTTTCTGCCTTATCACGACAATATATTTCTGCGATTGCAAGATTAGTCGTTATCGTGAATCTACCAAGACTATCCTTGGCTATGTAACCCTTGCCATTCCCAATAGCATATCTCGCCACGTCAATCCCTCCTTTTTATTTTTTCAGCGCAAAAATAGCGCAATTTAATAGTGTGCCATGAGGGATTCGAACCCTCGACACCTGGATTAAAAGTCCAGTGCTCTACCTACTGAGCTAATAGCACATACTTATTTTCTTTTTATTTCTGTTTGTGAAATATAGCTGAATTGCCACGATAAATTGTCAACAAATAACATGTTGATTTTATAGAATGATTATGTAATAATAAAATATGGTGTGGTATTATTCTGCTACATCAAACCCATGCGTAGCCAAGATGTCGGTACTGCCAATACCGTCTATTCACTTGGCTACGTTTTTTCTTACTCTATAATAGAACATCCGTTCGAGCGTGTCAATATCTACCGAACATTTGTTCTATGTTTTATTTATACCTTATGGTGTGTCCGTTTTTCGGGTCATCTCTCGAAATAATATGGTATTTAAATATCCAACTGGTTCATAATTAATTGGATCTTTCTGTGTATCCGAAAATACTCTAAGCTGATTAGCAAACTCATCACAGATATTAGCAATTGTCTTTGCCGAACCAATTATGTCAGAGCACTCTCCAAATCTTTTCTTTACAAAACCAATGTTGCAATCTTGTGAAGCAAGATCCTGTGTGGCTACTAAGACAATAGCATCTTTCTTTGCATATTTCTTTGCTTCTTCAACCGTCATCATTACGTATTCCATACATTACACCTCCCCGAAGTTTGATTCATATACTCGTTTGACTTCTAATCTAGTCGCTCTATCGTTGACTGAACCAATCCTCTTTATTATTCTCTGTTTTGATACTTGTCTAACACATTCCCCTAACAACATTGAACTTTGTGTTAAACCACCAGTTCCTCTCATAAAAAGAGAATGTGTAGACTGATCTATATTTTTGATTTTTGTGGTAAACGGCATCACTATAGTTGTATCACTAAACCTATTTCCCATTGCATTTTGAATAACTATAGCAGGTCTGACACCAGCTTGTTCGCCACAGAATTCTATTTCGCCAAAATCGACAAGTAGAATATCAAATGTGTTAATGTCCATATTCACATCCTCCTTTCCTTTGATTGTCATCATTATAGCAAGTTGATAGCAACTTGTCAACAGGTTTGTATCAGTTTTTTAAAATAATTGACACAAGACTTATAGCAACTTATAATCAACTTGTACCAATTAATTCGAATAGAAAGGAGAAAAAATGGCACAAGGACAAATTAGCGATACCAATACAAGAATTGTGATCGTACTTCCAAAAGAGATAAAAATAAAAGCTGATATAATAGCTAATTCAGATGGTAGGTCACTTTCTGGTTGGGTACGCAATCTTATAACAAATGAAGTAAAAAAATATTATGAAGACGATGCCCAGTAAGTATCGTCTTTACATAATTTTACATCTTTTTCCACAGTTTGTATCATGGTAAATTATGGAAAATTATTTTACAAAATTCTCATTTCGTTTGCCATATCAATCGCTTTCTGATACTTGTCTACATCATCTGTGAGCATACGAATAATTTTTCCAAAATCATCGGATTTCAATGAAATAACTGGCATATTTCTAACTATCTCATCGCCCTTACCTGCAAGTACATTATGAATGAACTCTCCATGATCGTTAATTAACTGTCTATTTTTCTCTTCTGTTAACCCAATATAATTCATTGTAGTTTGAAGATCACTATGATTGAATAACTTCTGTAATGATAATAGGCAATCAGGATCAAATGGGTGTGTTTTGTGTATCCAATAGCCGAAAGACTTACGGAGGCTGTGGCTCGACACAGGTGAAGTTATTCCAATATCTTCAACCGCTTTTTTTAATTTCTTTCTATAATCATCTGTCTGCCATTTAACCACATCATTATATTCAACTTCATAATAAAGGTAATCTCCCAATGATGAATATTTTCTCTGCTTATGAAAATCATTAAATATCTTTTCCTTTCGCTTATCAGAAAAGTCTTTATTTAACACTCTACACCAAGCATCAATGCTATTTTCAGAATATACATTTAACATACATCTATTAATCCAATCAGTTTTGGGCTGATACTGAAAGATATATTCATTGTAATGTTCCATTGGATCAATTTTGACATGCGACAAATAATTATCAACAGCTTCCCATACCATATTACTCACAGGGATATTGGTAATTTTACCTGTTTTCTGTTCTTCAATAGTATCAATCTCACTCTTTCGATTTCCATTCTCATAATACAGATCCGACCACTTCATCATTACTGTATCACCAATTCGCCTACCAAGAAGTAGTTCTAATAATGTGATAAGATATCCATCCCATTCATTATTCTTTTCAAACCATTCCACAACATTCTTAATATCAGACATATTCCAGAATGGCTGCACTTCTGTTTTACCTTTTTTCTTTGTTGCATAGTTTTTTGTCTGTGCCATATTTATCAACCTCTTTCTTTCTATTTACATCGGTGTAACAATTCCTCATCATCTATGATGTTTCCAATAATACTTAGAAAAATATCTGGATCTGGATAAACACAAAATTTGACAAAATCCATTACAAATGGATTCTTATTGATTTCTTCTAATATCCACTGTAATTTTTTTTCATCTTTGTAGCATCGTAAAATACAATAATATCGTTTTCCTGTTTTCATATTCTGTAAACACACAACATCTTTTTCGTAAATTGGAGTAGGTGCATCCCATCCATAATAGGGATTGTGCAAAGAGAAGCACATGCATACTGTATCTTTATTAATTTTTACCGATTCGTTCGATGATGTTTTAATTTCATCACATCCTATTAAGGTGCCTGTTACCCATTCTCTGCTGCATCTTTTTTTTGCTCTATATAATTTAATAATATCTATGCTAGGGCTAGAAATCCAATTTGTTGTACTCATTATAATCACTCCTTTACTTGTATCCATATTCTCTCTTTAATTCTGGAATCTTTGCTCTTATTTCGTTCACATCGTCGCACCATCTGACTTCAATACTCTTTACATCCTTACCTTCAAATACACAAAATAAATCTTTTATATGATCCTTTTCTCTCTGTCGTGGTCGTTGAATTCCATCCATAATAATTCGACCACAGGACAAACAAATAAATTCGCTTCTTTTTTTGGATTTCCATTTTTACAATTATTCTTCATATATGTATTCTCTCCTTTCATTTTTTCTACAATAAAAAAGAAGCAGTTGTTTCTGCTCCTAATATACTTTCTTATATATACAACACTATTTTTTATTTAGATAATTCAAAATCACGCACAGAAACAGACTCATCAAATTCTTTACAAAGTAAAATTTTACGCAAAACAGTTTCTGCCTTCTCTAAATACCTCATATCATATTCCATGCGTTCTCTTACTTCCTTTACATTTTGGCATAAATCATCATTATCTTCGTCTGGATTTGTAGCGGATTCAAAATCGAGATGAACAGATAATAAAATTTCTATAATACTTTCTAATTCTAATTTTTCCTTTTTCGTTAATATATATAAATCTTTCATTATATTCTCCAAATGTCTGTTTCATCAGGTTTTCAAATCATCAAATTTATGTTTTCTAGCCACAGCTCTGCATACTTCTTTAATAACATTTCTCTGTCTTTCTGTTTCTGCTTTTTTAAGCAACTCTTGTTTTACTTCCTCAATAACAGATTTTTGCGCATTATATAAGACACGTTCATTCATTATTATTCACCTCTTCCGCTTGAAAGCAATTTTTCATTTCTAAATATTTATTAAATTGAAACCGGGTTAAATATGTAATTTATAAAATCTTCTCCCATTTTTGATAATTGAATGCCCTTTCCTTTTTTATGTTGCCGTTCTATTGAAGAAGAAATAAGCCCATCTCTAATAAGTTCTGTTACTAGACTCCAACGATATGATGGATCTACTTTCCAATGCTTGTCGATAAATTTGTTAATATCAGTAAATTCTATTTCATTTTTATAATCTCTTAAATAAAATAGATGTAATATTTTTATTTGATCTATCGACAAAGAATTTATTAGTTTAATAAAATACTCCACTTCATTGAATTCGATATCTGTTATTAGCGTTGAATTTATAAGGATATTTCTAAATGCATTTATTTTTTCTGTTTTATGTTCATATGTTACCTGACTTAAAACTTTTAAGAAAATAGAATAAAAACACTCATTTGACTCCAAACTATTAATTATTTCATACGGCAATTTATTAAAATCTATTTCTAATTGTTTTAAGAAATCAGTCCTTCTTTTCTCTATTGCACTAGGTAAATATTTATCTAGTAAAACAGAAAGAGTACCACCAACTACAGGAATTGCACTTGAACCTGCAATGAATAAATTCCTTATAAGTTCAATTTTATTATCTTGTTTATTATCAAACATAATATCCCTCTTTTTCAAAGAAATCGTCATTTCAGCACTTATAATATTTTATATTTTAATTCATATTTTCCGTCATTTGACAAACCTATAGCCTCATCTAATATTTCTGTATTGATGTCATGCATTCTCAACGCTATTTCAGTCTCACGCAATTCTGATTCTGTAAGACATTTTGCAGCAGCAATCTTTTCCATAATCTCTTTTGACCATTCATACATTTTATATCACCTCGTCCAATTTACCCATATAAAATTGACTCTAAATCATTAATCACGATTTCTATCTGTCTTTTTGCTTCTTCTTCTTTAATTTTTGTAAGAGATATTTTATAATCTTTAATCTTCTCTTCAATTTGATCACAACACCATGTAGGATTATTTCGTTTTCTATCCATTTATATCACCTCTTCTAATCTGCCAATTAAATCATTCTTTCTTTTTATCCTTGTAAAAAGTAAATATAAAACCATTTTGGATATCCGTCTTGCCAAAATTCGCAATAATGCCTATATCTGCTTACTTTATTCTCTTTGTATAATTCTGCGAGCAGCCTACTAATTTCAGGAATTTTCGGCACTCCATATAGATACCATTCTATTACTTTCGGATTAAACTCATTTATATATGCATTTACAAAATTCTCTGATACAACATCAATAAACTCATCTTTGTGTTGTTGCATATAATTGAGTATCCATTGCTTTTTGTGTTCTTTTATGATATATCACCTCCAAGGAAAGTTAAATTTACTTGCCTTATTCTGATTCAATATCAACTGGATTTTCCAATTTTAGAAACTCTTCTCTATGTTCTACCAATGACGCATTAGCAATTGCATTGATTTTGTTTTGGCAAAAGGACTCAATTTCTCCCTTTGCTTCCATAACAGTTTTATCCATTTGTTCATTAAACTGATCTGCAATAAATCCAATATTGCTTCCAATATCGTAATTTAACATATTGAGCTTTTTTAGAATATTTTCTTTATCTGCCTTTGTAAGTGTCTTTTTTGAAGAAAACAATTCAGCAACTTCATTTATTAATTCTTTTGACTTTTCCATTGCCTTATCAGTCTGCTCTTTAAATTCTCCTGTAAATTGTTCTCTCTTGCTAACAAAATCACACGGAGGTATTTCCCCATCATTTTCAGTATAGCGAATTGTTACTGGAATTCCTGTTCCTTGTCCAAAAGATGTAATTGCTTCAGCAAATTGTGAATAACTCATTTCAACTTTTACAATAGGCTTATTGCCAAAAATATCGTCACGATTTAATCCTCTTGTGATATCAGCATGTCTAAGTTCCATTGTAATTACATTACTATGTTCAATGCTGCTTCCGAATAATGGTGTCTTTCCACCATAAGCTCTGTTAAATAACAAAGTACCATAACTAGGATGACTTGTTCGAGTACCAAATTTTGTTTCTTCTACCTTATATTCATTCTCCATATATTCCATTTTCCTTTCAACTAACAGTAAACTTAGAGTCCATTTGTCTTTTTTAACTGCGTTACTAACTCTAACTCTGCAATTTCCGTTTTCAGTTTCTTCATGTATAACAATGCATTAATGGCATTGTCTTCATAACTTGATTGTTTAATATTTTTCATATAAATTCTGAAATATTCTTGTTGATTTTCTAAATCTCGCTTTTTAGCAGCTAATCGCTGTTCCAATACATCATTCATTTTATTCACTCCTTCCACATGGAAACTTGGTTTACTTGGCTTTTAATTTAATGCATCTAAATTTCTCTTGTAATTATTCTCCACCCTGTTCCAAAATTCTTTCAAGAAATTTTCAGCATCAACTTTCGCCTCGTCAATATTGGATGATTTCATTTTCACTTTTAATCCTGTAGCTGCATCTGTCAACTGAAAATCTTTATATCTTAAAATCGCTACATTTTCACTAATTCCATCAATGAATAATGCTGCATTTTCTTCGTAATCTTTCCACTTAAACATATAAATCACTCCAATCTATTTAATTCCAATTTCCTTACACAATTCTAAAAACTCATCCTGGCTAATTTGCATTTCTGGTTTAATAGTTGTTTCGTAATAGTGAACTATATCTGCTGCAAGATTATAGCTCTTATCAGATTTTGCAAGATCAACCATTGATTCCAATGTAAATTTTACAATCCCTATATATGTTTTTTTATCTATTTTGTCCATATTTGTCACTCCATTTTTCTAAAGAATCTCTTGCTTACTGTGCTTTCATTACACCACAATGTTCTCTTACTTCATTAATAATCTGCTCTACTTTCTCATACATTTCTTTATCTGTTGTTATTCCACGAATATGTTTCATATCCACCCTTGATTTAATTGAGGTATCTAAGGTATAATCTATACTCCATTTCCCCCAATCATAGCCTACATAAAATACATATCCGACTACATAAGGTTCGCATAACTGAAAGCTTAAATTAACTGGAAAATGTTCTGTTGGCATTCCACAGTTATGTATATCACAAAATGTTCCCATTTTTCTTATTCTGTTAGCGACTCTATTATAATCTTTCATATATCATCACTCCTTAATCTACTTGAATAATCAATCTGATCTGCTTTCCACCTATACAATCAATAACAATTCCGTTGTCTCCTGTGACATACATATCAGGATAACGACCAACTCTTTCAATTTCAGGTGCATCACCAGTTTCCATTTTGTCACTGAAAAAATCATATAAATCATCCTCAACAAACTCTTTTGTGATTACTTTTTCAATTTCAAATCCGTTCTGCCAAAATCCTGTATCTTCTAATAACCAATCAGCAATTTCTTCAAGAGCATATTCTCTATCTTCTTTTCTTTTGTATAATTCTTCTAAATCATCAGGAATAATAAGTTCTGTTGGAAGTTCATTTAATACTTCCATATCTCCGTCTGTGTCCCATTTAATATTTATTGCCTTTAACATAATTATTCCTCCATTTCCGTTGCTTCCGCACCACTACCAAAGCAAGTGTCAGGTGCGTCTTCTTCTCCAGCATAAAGTTTCTGCCTTAATATTTCCTCTGCTTCTTCTTTGCTGTTTGCTTCTACTTCGTAATAATCCTCGTAGCACTCATAATATCTAACATTAAATTTTGCCATATTTATTCCTCCAATCTTAAAATGAAATTGCTATTTCATATCTCTGATCTTATCCAACTGCTTTTTTAATTTTCCATCATTAATCTCAACTTCATATCCTGACAAATAAGATACAATGTCACTTGCTCTTTTGTTACTCTGTGTAATACATACAGGTATTCCATCTACTGCAATAACTGTCTTGTATGTACTGTTATATTGTTTTACCCTTGTCTGCGTAATTTTCATTTTTCATCACTCCAATCTACTTAAATAATGTATGCTTGCCATCTGCATTACGTTTCCATTCGTAACCTGCAAATTCAAGAGCTTTCAAAGCTCCATTGTAATAACTCATATCCTGTGGTCTTGCATCTTTCATATTTGCAATCATCCACCGTTCATCTAACCATTCTTCCGTTTGCTGCTTAATTACTTTTGGTGTTCTTTTCATTTTCATCACTCCAATCTTCTAATAACTTATATACTTCATCTTTATTGTCATACATGTACTGATTAAACGCTTCGTAATCTCCATCTTTATCAGGGAATTCTTCAATAAATCTTTCCCACATTGCATCTGACACCACATTTTCATTGAATAATTTTCCCTTGTATTCAAGTTCTGCGTCTGCCCATTCTCCGTGTGGAATATATCCAATATCTTCAATTCCGCAATAGTTTGGATATTCTTTCATCGGGAAGCTTGCTACGCCATCTTTTATTACAAAATCTCTTTCTATTGTGCTTGTCATTTTCTCACCTCTTCAATTTAGATAAATACAAAAACATTACTATTACTATTCTTTTCCATTTTGTGTTATAATACTAATATAGGAGCGAGGACTTACACGGCTGCGTCACCAGCCGATGCCTCTTGTGTTAGCAATTCTCTTCTATGTATTCCCACGCTTCTTCCTCAGTTGGAAAAGCATTTGGACAACCTGGTACATAGAAGTCGCCATACATTTTGTAAGGTTTAATCACTCTAACACCTCCTCATATGTATTTATAGAAAAGCAGAGATAATTAAATCTCTGCTTTAACTATCATTATTAAGTTATTCTCCATTGTCTCTTAATTGATCGCCATCATAACTGATAATATATTTAAACATCTTAATCACTCTCCTTTACACTTTTTTAAATAATCAGCTTTATTTTTTCTATATTCTACTTCAATTTTATCCAATCTTTTCTGCTCTTCATCGCACTCTTCTTGTGATTCAAATACATCATAGTAATATGTATCTCCATCCCAACGACATCGCACAATTTTATCTTTCTCTTCATCTGTTAATTGATAAACTCTGTACATTCTAATCGTCCTCCTTGTCTCTAAAATACATATTATATTTGATACCTGCTTCTTTCAGTTTCCATCCAACCCAATCTCCATAACACCAACATTCTTCTTCAACTTTTGGATCATTCCAAAAATCATCAAAAGCTTTTTCCGTTACTTCTTTTGCTTTATCAAAATCTTCATCATTTACCAATAAAACTAAATCCATCCACGAATTCATGTCAGAATAAAGATTGATACATCTACGTTCTACTACCATCTTAATCACTCTCCCTTCAAATTAGGACATAAACCAAGACCACCATCAATTTCAGGCACTCTTCTATATGCTCCTCTGTGTGGACATTCTTCTCTTTCACATTCAGGACAATAACATTTCTGATATTCCTCATAATTCATTTTCCAGTTTGTCTCCGCAAATCTTTCTCTTGTCATCATAATTTTTTACCTCGCTTTCTAAATAAACAGTTCTTTCCTTTGGTTTTAATCTTCGTAAAAACTTGCTTTCGCTTGCATTAATTCACCATATCTCGCTTCTGATAATATCTGCCATCTACCTAAACTATGATCCGATCTCACATTCTTTGTGAATTTTCTAACGTCATCCCAAAATGTTTCCATATTGTGCAATGTATTCAATTTCTTAATTTTTGCATAATCTGCATTTTCCATAACATAACTTTCCAACATACGACCACTCCTTCCGAAAGTAAGGTGGCTTATGCCACCTCACCTCTAATTCTCTTTGTAAATTCTGCACTATATTCATCATTCCCAATATTTACAGGCAATACTAAGATCTTATATTCGTCTCCATTGATAAGTAATGGTGCTTTGTTACCTGTACCAAAACATAAAGGCTTATCAGAATCAACAATGTTAAATGCATCTGTTAGGAACTGCGGATTAAATCCAATATAGAAGTTATCCTTCATGTTATTTTCGCTTGTCTCAAATTCATCAAATGCCTCATATTTACCTGCTGAAATGTATGAATATAAATTTCCATTTTCACTATGTAATACGACTGGCTTCCTATCTGCACCAGATGTTTTTCTTAATTCTGCATCATACTTCATTGCTTCAAGAATCTGTTCTCTATCAGGCACAAATCTATAATTATCAGACATATTAAGCATTGAATCCACCTTGAAATACTCTCCGTCAATTCTGCGGATAATATATGTAAAATCATTTCCTTCAACCTTGATATATTTCTTATCCTGATAGATTTCAATTTTCTTTTCAGATTTCTTATCCATCAGTTTCTTAAATACAGAAACACATTTATTATGAATTTTTACTGTATCAAATGGATTTTCCGTTGTCTCGTAAATTGTCTGATTTTCAAGTGTTCTCATTCCAATTCTGTGACCATCAAGAGCTTCAATTCTCTTTGACTTTGTGTTAAAATTGAATACCTGCATCATCTTGTAATTGTCTATATCACTTGTATATGTATTAAGATTAACAAGTGTTTCAAGTAACCAATTCTCTTTTACAGACATAATTTTCTTTTCACTTTCATCCATTGACGGAAGGAAAATATCTATGTTCTGATAACGTGGAATTGTAACAATTTTCTTTCCACACTTGATATTGATTTTGCCTACTTCCATATCATCTGTAGTTACATCCTCTAATGTAATTTCACCACTCATTTTTGAAATGATTTTAATATCATCCACATCAATTCCAAGAATTCCTGGCTGAGTATCATAAGCATTATCTGTTCTGACTTCTGCCCAATGCTCCATATCAGTTCCCAAAACTTTAAGAATTCCATTTTCATCTATCTGGAAATACAATCTTGTCAGTGTTGAGAGTGTTACCTTCTTATTAATTGCAGCCATTCCCTTCTCCATCATTGTCTTTAAATCCTTTGCGTTCATTGTAAATTTCATCATAATTATCTACCAACCTTTCTTTTTTTATTCTTTCCAATAAATAAGGCAGACACAATTATTTGCGTCTGCCTTATTATTCTCTGTTTGTTGCATTAAAAAAGCAGATAGCTTTTTAACTATCTGCTCTCCTCGAATATTATAAAACTGCATTTTCTTATCATTTCATAATTACTACATCCTTTATAATTATCACACATCCAATTATAAATCTCTATATCAGACATATTATGAAATTTTAGAATACGTTTTCTACATTCATCCAAAATATATTCTTCCATATTTTTATTCCTCTATTTCTTCAACATCGCTTTCGTCATAGTGAGTATCTGCGATTGGACGACACCTATCAGATCTTAATTCATCTTCTGCAATTCTAAGTGCCTCTGTTTCATTTTCTGCCTCAACTTCATATTCTTCATATGTTGTAAATGTCACATTATACTTCTTCATAATCATTCCTCCATTCTTCAATCCACGATTCTAAACCGATTGATTTAATTGTTTTCATTTCATCCTCTGATAACTTAAATTTCCGTTCTATACAATAATTTCTTACTGCCTCAAATTCTTCTTGCATATACTTCTGATCATCTTCAATAGATTCAAATAAATCTTTAATGATCCTATCTAATTCATTCATATATGTCAACCCTCTTTCTAAGTAAATTACAATTTCATTTTGATTACCACTCTGGCTCTTTATCAATCAAGTCCAAATAAAACGCATCTTTTTCTCTGTTCCAAAAATGTTCTCGCAAATCAGCAAGTGTTTTAGTTCCATTTTTCAACGCTTCATAATCTGTAAGTACCATATCATCTGTGTAATTTGCATATTCACTTCTTGCAATACCAAGTCTGAATGTCTCACCTTTTCGTATCCAACCAGATCTACTTGTATTTTTAGCTATCGGATAAGCACCAATTGTATATCCGTGTAAGTCTGGATATTTTTCTGTATTTTCGCTATGCCAATCTTCAAGCTGTATTTTCGTTCCATCTGATAAAACAGCTTTGTCAATTATTTTCTGCATAAATTTCACTTCCTTCCAATCCGAGTACATAACGATCTCTGTACCCATTCCAAAAATATGATTTCAAATCTGCAAGAGTTTTAGTACCATTTTTTAGTTCCTCATAATCTGCCTTTAACATATCTGATGTATAATTTTTATAGTAACAAATACATGAATGAAATTCTTTTCCTTTCTGTGCATACCATCCCTTGTTTGGTGGAAATGTTTTCTTTGCAATTGTACGGAAAACAATTTCCATTCCGTTATAATCTGGCAATTTATGTTCTCCACTAAAATCTCTAAGCTCAATTTCTATTCCATCTGGTGTAATGGCTTTATCTATGACTTGCATAATTCTTCGCCTCCATTTCTTATATCAGGCAATTATCATAATCATAAATATCTGGAAAAGCCTGTCTGATTGTGTACTTATTACTTCTATTGCTCGCAAATACAATTCCTTCTGTTTCCTTGTTAATGAATTTGCAAAGATAATCAACATCTTTTCTGTGATAATTTCTGTTAATAAGAATATCTGCCATATCTGAATATGACTTTTCATAACAACAATCACAATTATAAAATTCATTTCCAGTTCTCTTTTTTACATAAAGCAACTTGTCCCATTTCTCTTTCATAGGAAACTTTTTAATAAGTGCTGCAACCACCTTTTCTCTTGCTGTTCTTTGATCGTACATTGTTCCGTAAGTCTTATCATCAAACCAATTTCCGAGATACATATAAGACTGAATCCATGCTCTATCTTTTACCCAAGGTGTATCCTGCATTACATAAGGTGAATCAGTACATACAAACTCGTACCACTCAACACCACAATATTCATGTTTATGTTTCACCTTCGTGAACTGATATTTATGACCTAAATACTCAAATTCTGTATCTGGAATAGGTTCATATCCAATTTCCTTTTCTGCCCAACATCCTGTCCAATTTTCGTCATAATCATTTGCCTTTTCAGGATATAAGTCTGGATCTTTATAAGATAACAACCACTGATTTATTTTCATTGTGGTATCTCCGTTCCAACACTCAGCCCAAAAGTTCTTAGTCAAGTCTTCCGTATTATGCTGAAGCTTTTCCTTTACCTTATTCCACTCTCTTTTAATTACTGTTTCAAATTTTGGAAGTTTATTTCCATCCGCATTTGAATATCTGATTACTTCATTTCCATTTTCATCACAACAGATAAACATTACATCATCTGTAATTGGTGCATTTAATTCACAGTAGCCAAGCGGATCACATACTGAATACCAAGTTCCATCATTTCCATATGTATATCTTCCGTAATATCTATGCTTTCCTTCAATTTCTTCAACTGTTTTCCAAAGTTCTACATAATTGTCATCTTCGCCGCTATATAACTGAACTTTAATTTCTCTCATACTAATCAACCCACCTTTCTAATTTCTTTTAGCATATTCGCTTTGCACATCATTAAGTTCTCTTTCATATCCTCAATTCGTATATCCATAAACTCTTTAAGTGCCTTGTCAAACTGTTTTTCTGTAATGTTATGACCATAATTTGCAATCACAACATCCATAATTTCTCTATATGAGAAGCCATTAAATAATGTGTCATTTTCATGTATTGGTGAGTTATAAGTAAACTCTTTTCCATTCCGTGAATCCGTTTCAGGATCATATAACCATCTGCTCATATTAAACCTCCTCTACAATTCCGTTTTCTACGTTACTCCAATGGTACTTCTTTCCATTCTCCATATTCTCAAAGATTACAGAATATGAAAATATTTCAAATGGTGTAAACACTTCACCATTACATGTAGTTGGTGATTTCTCTGTATTCCAATCAATACCAAGTTTTCCTTTTACTTCGCGAACTGTAAATACAGTTCCATAGTTCCGTGTTTTAATTTCTCTGTTGCATGTGTCATATATATGTACTTTTACTTTGTCATTTACTTTTAACATAATTTATTTCCTCGCTTTCTTGTAATAAAATAGGCAGCTAGGTATTTATTCTCCTAACTGCCTTTGCGGTTGCGTTATTTTATTCATCGTCTTCACATTCTGCATATGCTTGATCAATCAATAGTGTGACTTGACATTTTTCACAAGCATCATAATTTTCACAAAATCCACATAATTTATCTCTTGCATCACATAATACTGCTAATTCTTCTCTATCCATTTATCTTCACTCCTTCCTAAGAAATCTTAGTTTCATTCTGCATCATACATTGCATATTCTCTACCGAGAGTTTTGCAAATTTCATGCTGCCTTTTGCAATCACCTGTTAAAATCCAAGTAATTTTCCTTGCCATACTCCATGAATCAAGGTTGTAGTTATCCATAACCCACCATATTTTTTCATCAAGTAAATAATACTTGAATGAAAATGGTCTTTGTGTTTTTCTCAAATCTGCAATAACTTCTTTAAGTTTGTTATTTTTCTTTTCGTCTTTATAAAGTTTAATCATATCATTTTCTCCATTTTCCTGGTAAATGCGAATTTCTTACTTGTGCCACTCTTTCTCAAATTTAGTTCCCTTCCAATCTAACCCATCAATCAGATAATTGGATAACTCGTCAAGCACATCATCAGGCGTTTCATTGATGAATCTATTCATATTTACTGTAGTTCTGTCGTGTGTGTATTCATCAATAAAGTTCATAATTTCCTTTACTGTAATATCCGTTCTCTGAATTTTATAAAAATCAGGATACCATCTATCAGAAAATCTGCCGTTAAAGTAGTCTGTTGCATACTGACCTGTTTTCATAGGAACTTTAATTCCGTGACTGTAAAGAATTTCTTCTACTGCCTTTTCTTTCTCATTTTCCTTAAATGTATCTGTATTAATTACTCTATCTTTGTATGAAGAAAAATCTCTCGAATACATTTCATAACAATCTTTTGATGGATCGTCCCAATCAGGAGCGATATCTGCACCAATCAGAGTTGCATTCCCACATGCTGCACAAATAAGAAGAAAGTTTTTATCAGCATCTAATGCCTTTTCAATCCTCTCATTTGGGATAGCATGAATCCGTCCACATTTACAAATTCTAATATCATACTTTCTACTCATATCTTACCTTTCCTTTCCATAAGAAACACGCATTTACTCATAACATTCAATATAATCATTTTCATCAGGATTATATTCACATCCACAATTAGGACATGAAATATTCTCATCATCTTCTGCGGATTTCCATTCAGTTCCGCAACAATTACAATAAAAAGTTCTTTCTTCCATTGTTATTACCTCCTATGAAATATCCATTTACTTCTCTTGAGAATTCTTATTTATTCTTCTCTCTTCTGTTCTCTAATTTCAGGATTTTTTAAATTCAGCCAATCCTCTTTAAGCATTACAATTGCTGGATTTCCGTTCCAAATTATTCCAATTGCAAGATCCTTTGCATAATCCTTTGAAAATGTCATTGCATCCTTTCCGTCATCCCATTTCGCCGTCTTTGAGATTCTTGATACACTTGTTACATATTTAATTTCCGTTCTATCCTTGTAAGGAAATAAAATTCCTACTACATATTCTTCTGCTTTTCGTGCCATAACTATTTCTCCTATCTATTGTCTACAGTTTCAACACAACTCTATTTACAATCGACTGTACTATTGATCGTACATTCTCAGCAGTTACATTGATTTCATAACCTTCTTGTATTTTTATTACTCCTTTAATCCATGTTCTCTTATCAATCTCCGTGCAAGTCCTCCGTTTATATCTCCATGCACAGGAATTGACACGCTATCTGTGATTGTTTTCTCCCAGATTTCATGACCGCCTTTTGAACGGTCATGCTTAAATCCATTTGCCTTTAGAATGTCTGTAAAGGCTTTGTAAGGTATTGGTGGTAGTCGTCCTGCCATATTTATCACTCCTTTCAGTTAATTATTCTCTTTTACATTGTCATAATCTTCCTTGTTTCTCTTTTTGGAGTTTCCTTCTTGAATGGGTTCTCCATTTCATACTTCACAATATCTAATAAGTAATCAAAAATCTGTGCCTGTGTCTTATCCATGATATTATTGACGAAGAACTCCGTTCCCTTGCATCTTGTAAGCAATGCCTGTTCCATTTCATTCGTTCTACCTTCACAGTAGGCATATAATCTTTTTAATGCACGAATTATCTTTGCTGTATATGCCTTCCCGTTATAACTATCTGCATAGCCATTCCATCCGAGTTCGCCGAGCAAACCAAGCATAGAATCAAGAAGTTCTGGTTTTGTCTTTGTAAACCCGATTCCGTCAGAAATTGAAGTCAGTACACCAACTGTATTCTCCATTTCATCATCTCCCTTTACTGCTACGTTATGCTTATGACAAATATCACGCAAAGCAGTATATTCTGGCTTACCTGCCGCAAGAGCCGCATGGTATATATCCATTGGTTGCATTTTTGTACGATCAATACCCTGACTAAGGAATAAGTCGATTGCTTCTTCCAAACTACACTCCATTACTTCGACAACTACATCTTCTTTCTTTGCCTTAAACGCTCCATATATTCTGTGCTGACCATCTATACAAAGTAAGATTCCCTTGTAGGAGAGTACCTTCGGCTCATCCCATTTATATGAGTTGTAGTTATTGCCTATTGAGTAAGCTCTTGCAAGCTTGATTCTTCTCTGCCACTCTGGAATATGAATCTGCTTTGGGTCAACAACCATGAGCAGTTTATCTCCGATCCTGGAATTATTCTTAGCTGCTTTTATCATATTTGCAATTAGAAGCTTCTCTGTTTTACCTGTGAATCCCTCTGCATTCCGTGCTTCCTGCATTTCCATTTCTGCTTCCTTTGCCTTTAAATAAACTCTCTTACACATAATTTTATCCTCCTTATTTTTGCGCATAATAAAAGCGACCACTTTGCAGTCGCTTTGCATTACATTACTGTTTCGAATACTCCACTTCTAGTCATATCATCAAGCCATGAAGAGAATGTTGGATATTCCGTTTTATCAGCCAGATCCCTATAAACTTCATACATCTGTTCTTCTGTGAAAATTCTACCTTTAAATGGTTCTTCATATGTTATATATTTTTGCATACAATCATCTCCCTTTTATACATTCAGTATTATTCTGTCTTCGCATAATACATATACAAGAAATGGCAAAAACAAAGTCATATATGCCCATGCCTGATATATAATCCCTATCGTAGTTACAACTGCAATCAGTGCAAGTGCGATTGCCTTTTGTTTCCATAACCGTTTCTTATACGATTTACTATTTTTCTTTGCCTTTGTTCTACGTATCAACTCTCTCTTTGCTTCAGAGAGTGTATATAACTCTTGCTCATCTTCTATGTAGTTATAGTTATTTGCTACCATTTGCATTGCCTCCTATATTGCCATTATCATTGGTACTATCATTGAATGTGCCTTGTCATATCTCCATATGTCTTCGTTTACGTTGTTTGGTACGGACATATTCTCTACATTCCGTACTATTTCCTTTGCCTTTGCAGTATTTAAGCAAAAATCATTTGCCAACTGCATAATTTCTATTCCCCATGTTGCCATAGTTTATACCTCCTCAAAATCCTTCTATATTTAGCGTTTCCCTTTCTATTGTTAATCTATAGCGTGTAGCCTCACATTCACTATCAAATGTGGCTACCTTGTTTCCATATTTGACTGTGAACTTTTCATGTCCACGGTTATCTATCCAACGTTTTACTGTCATTTACTTATTCTCCTTTCTGAATTGTAAACGAGCTGTATTTTGTCTTTACAATCTCGTCATCATATATATTTGCAGTTCCGTTGTCTGACATAATCAGAGAGCAAGTGTCACCAATTTGCCAATCTTCACATCCTGTAAATGCCCAGATAGTTCCATTTCCATCTTCAACTTCAACTGTATCTGTACTGTATTCAACAGATGATACAACTGTGGTGAGTGGGTAATGGTTTACTTTTGGCGTTGTATTTGCCTCAATATTAAAAAGTATGACGGACATTATTACACCTGTACTTATTCCTGCAAAAAAGGTAAATATAACTATAAGTGTTCTACTTTTCATTCTTGCCTCCATTAAAAATAGTCTGCCTTGTGCAAGCAGACTTGTAACTTGTATGAGTTTCATGATATAATCATGATTAAGCACAAACTCATTTGTGTTGATACATCACTGTTCTAGGCAGACTGTCGCAACCAGTTTGCCTTTTTATTATGTAATATTCTACATCTGCCTTTTAAATCTGCATCCGTAGCTATGTGGGTTATAACCGAACCCACTATCCGTACACAAATTCATATTGCAGACAAAAACTGATTATGTCGCCATTCGGAATCTGCCTTTGTAAAATCATAGGTACATCTTATTGATCTTCCAATTTTGTCTATGGTTTCCGTTACAAAACCGTTGTTACACGGATATGTCGTGATTACATAACCATGTTTAAGTGTACGTGTTGCCATTATTATTTTGCCTCCTTTGCATAATCTATGGTGAATCCCTCATGTTCTGCTTTGCGAATATCCTCCACAGACATCCTTGTTGTGCCTATTAAGACACCGTTTAATTTGATTGTTACCTTTGCCATTTTAATCAACTCTCCTTTACTTTATTTTTTTGTGCTAATAGTATGCACTAAAAAAGACAGAACATTTTTGCTCTGCCTTTTGTACTGGACACTATTTGATTTTTGGGTATAAAAATAGCACCCATTTGCATTTTCGCTTTTGGGTGCTATTTGTTACATACTCTTCATATTGGCATAATTAGTCCTCTTTCTTTAAATATTCTAGTTGCCTTTGTAATTCTGCAATTTTAGCTTCTATTTTGCGTTGTTCAAGGACAGATTCATTTTCTATCCACTCCATAATGTCCCCTGGTTGGACATGTAAAAATGCGCAAATCTTGTCTATTGTTTCTGTATTAACTGGTCTGTTTTTCTGGAATTTTGCCACCAATGTTGGACTTAATCCCAATTCTTTTTGCAAATCAATATATTTTAAACCATGCAACTTTAAGTAGTCACCAAGTTTATTATATATTATCATCAAATCACCTCCAATTTTTAGTGACTACATTTTAACATAGTTGTTGTGTTTTTTCAATTGACTTTGTATATTTGATATGATAATATTGTTCTTGAAAGGGAAGGGTGCTAACCTTCCCAAATTATGTAAGAACAGGACTTACTTATTTGTTATCATCATGCCAATCTTGCCAAATTGCCAGTAGTAATATTACTACTATGATAACATCAAGAACACATTTAAGCACAATATCACCTCCTTTCATGATGTGATACAAACTCACTATTTTGTAGTGAGTTTATTTTTTTCAGGTGCAACATATACGTACTTGTACATATCGGTCTTGAGTGCGTTCTTGTCCTTCATAAGCTGAACAAGGGCACGCATAAAGCTATTCTTGAATGTGGTTTTAGCCTTGTAAGATAAGGCATTGCCAGTTTTGAATAACTGTTTATTGCTACTGTTTTTATAGCCTACAGCAACAGTCATAAAACTAATAAGTGTAGGTGTAGCTTCAATTTTCTGAGCAGAAAACCATTCTTTTATAGCCTTTTTGAACTCTTCCTCTGATGTGGTGTAGGCAGTGTAAAGTTTATCTGTAATAAGTTCATAGCATGACTTAATACGTTCATCATAATCTTTTTTAAATGTATCATACTGTGTCTGATACTTTTCTACATCTGCTAAATACATAGCTTGAGCCTCAGCATCATCCTTCTTAAGTTCTGCCCACTCCTGACTAATCCGTAAGTTATTCTGAAGAATGAGTTTCTTATCTGCCATCTCATTGATTGCAACCCAAAACTTTGCCATGGTTGCGGTAAATTCCTTGCTTGAGGTCATAAACTGAACCTTTACAGATGTTGTGTTAATAGTAGCCTTATTATTGTTTTTCTTATTTGTTGTCATAATGAACAACCTCCTTCTTAAAATATAATTATAGTTATAGTGTTATTTTTAGGCTTATGCCTGATACATTTATGTAGGTGTCGAACCTATCACATACCCATAGTTCTTGTGTGCTCATAAATGTAGCCCTAATCCTGTGGTGATTTTCTCAATACCCCAACGGGGACACCCTCCTCTCAAGGGTTTGCACAGTTTCAACGGCTATAAAATAATTGTATATTTTCACAGTTCAGATAGGTCTTCGGTCATTTTCCTGTTGTTGCTATATACACCCCTGTGGAGGTTATACCCATATCCTTCTTTTAATCCTTTTGGTGTGGTGTAGAGAAACCACTCTATAGCAACCATGTGTTCTATCATAGTTTAGATTTTACAATTATTTAATGTATGTTATCCAACATTCATTTTTTTCTTGTCAAGGTAGGTTTTTTTGCACTCATTCCACGGATGGAATTTGTACGGTTTTGTAAATGTTCACGGATGAACTTTTACAAATTGCTAATATTTTGTGGACTTGTTCACTGAATTGTGATAGAATAAAGAAACTGAAGGCTTTATTCTAAAGTCCTTTGCGGTGTGGGTGTTGGTAGCACTTGCACCGCTTTTTTATTAGCTTGACTGTATATTACTACTTTTTAATGTAGTTGTCAACAACTTTTTTCATCTTTTTTCAAGAACTGAAAATTGATGAAGTGAAATAACTTGTTGATTGACTGTAACTGTATGATACTACACCATAGTATAGTTGTCAACAACTTTTTTAAAGTTTTTTGAAATAGATTTTATCTATTGTTTTATGGGTTCTATAATTTTAAACTATGATAATATTTTGTATTACTTTAAATAATACAGAATGTTAAAAATACGATAACCAATAATATATAATCTATATATCATAATATCAATATTACATTATGTAGTATTCAAAACTATATCCACGGTAAAATGTAGAAAAACCGTGGTTTTAAGGGTGTAGGGGGTAGCAAAAACTAAAAGAAGCCTTATATTTCATGGAATTACAATAAGCTGATTCATCTATACACCAACTTCAAAATCCAATCTCCCCAAATCCCTAAATTCCCAACAAAATCAACTCAAAATCCAATTTCACCCTCTTCAAACCCTTTATCGTATCCCATATCGTCAAACACCACGAAAATCAACAAAAAACCACCCAACAGTTCTAAAAATCTAAACTCAATTTCATCCAAAACCACACTCATCAATCCTAGTTTCTTCCTTATTAATAAGCACTTTTCACGATACGCATTTTTCTATCCAACTTACGCTATATGTCCTACCAGCTAACACCTATCTACTAGGGGGTGCATTAAAACTATCACACTATCCTCTCTCCAAACGACCTATATCATCAAATTTAACCCTAAAATTCAATCTAGCTCTTTACCCTACCAATTTACCGACCAAGCCATCAAAATTAAAATTCACCCTTAAAATCATCAATTTACTCCACAGATTTTATATAACAAACTCAATATACAACAATAAAAATAGTCCCTATGATTAGGGACGGTATTTTCGCAGCATAGCAAGAAAATAATTTTGGGTAAATACATAATTCTATCTGTAAAAAATCATCAAACAGAGAATATATAAGCAAGAAACCTCTAATATTCAGAAGAAAGGAAAATTTGATAATTGATTGATATTACTTTAACCACAATGTCACTTACATACAATCATTGGACTTACAGCACGATTTTTGATGTAAATTTGAATGATAACCTATCAGGCGACCAATTTATCATCTAATAATCAAAATCAAAAATAGGTGTCATTTTCGTTAATTTAATCCCACAGATACAGAAAGGAATATTTCATGAATAAAAAATATATATATGCAATTGCACTCGTTAAAAAAGAAATATTACATAATAAATATTTTATCCTGGTACATGCTACAACAGTAAAAGAAGCTTATGAATTTGTTATTGTACAATTCAAGAAAAATTCTCAATATAAAAAATACAAATTTGACAATGCTAATAAATTATATTTTATTGTGCCTGAAACAGAGAATAATAAAGATATGATCACCTATTACCCAATATCTACAATTATATTAGATGAAGTATTAAGTATGTTATGCAGGAAGGAATAATTATGAATAATTTTGATCAGGAAATACCAAAGTACAGAAAAAACACAGGAAGTAACATATCCAAAGTTAAAAAGAAATCAAAACACAAACATCAATATGAAGAATGTATTATCAGATATAAATTTTCTTTTATGGGAAAGGATAATCTTACTACACAATTACTTAGCTACTGTTCTATTTGCGGCAAGATAGGTGATAGATTCAGTGAAGAAAAAAGTATTGTAGATGACAAAACTATTTATAAACAATTACCTAATGGATGGAAATATACAACTCACATGTCTGGTAAAAAAATATATGAACAGTACCATGATAGATTGCCAGTCTTCAATACTGAATTTAGTGATAAATATGTGAATCTTAATCAGAGAGAAAATGAGTAATGACAAGAGAATAAGTATTTAGATAAATACAACAAGTTAAATGAATAATCAATAACAAACAACCAAAAGAAAGAAGGAATCATTATAATCGGAGTATATTCTATAACAAATTTAAAAACTAATAAATTATATATTGGAGAAAGCCTTGATATTGAAAAAAGATGGATTAACCATAAAAATGATCTTTTAAATAATCAACACGCCAATTATTATCTTCAACAAGATTTCAATAAGTTTGGGAAGGCATTTTTTAAATTTAAAGTTCTGCAAGAAGTTGAAAGAGATAGTATCACTATTACTCAATCAAAATTATTGATGTTGGAAAATGCTTATATAGAAAAATATAAAAAAGAAAATTATGAATTGTATAACATAGAAAATACGTTGGAAGATGTTTTATCAAATAAAAGAAAATTATTGATCTGCGAAGAAATTGCAAATTATGTTGTAGTGTCTCAATTTTTAAAAAATAAATATGTATATGATTATACGAATAAAAGATTTAATTATTGTCAAAGAGATACAATTGAAAATTTAATATTATCTAATTCTTCAATCAAAGGAAAAGAAAAAGCAAAACAAGTTGCAAGTATAATTTTAAAAGAGTTAATTGATCAGAATCTATATGAAAACTTTATAGTTGAAAACACTTACTCTATTTATCTATATCATAAAATTCAAGAACGCAAAATCATAGAAATTAATTCTAAAGGTCGAGAATATATATTAAGTCATTATGACTTTAATTCATTTTTATTAAGAAAAAGAACTTCTGAATCTAAAATTCATATACAACAATATCTATCTGAAAATAAAATTAAACCAGAAGATCAAAATAAAATACAGGATGTTTGGCATGGACTTAAAGAGAAACATATTCTGCCACCAGAAAATAAATATAATGATTTTCGAGATATGCTTATAAAATTAAATTTAATCATTATTGATAATAATAAGAGAACAAGAGCGACTGAATTTGCAATGAAAAATAAATATTTTCTAGTTGTTAAGTATAATAAAGCTAAAGACATTTATCAGTATGTTATATCTCATGATGGTCTAAAATACATTTCAGCTAATATACAATAAACGTTTTTAATTTACAGAGTAATTTGTGAAACAAATTGCGCTGTAAATAGTCTGTCTTATTATTAATGTTATATATCTTCTTTCAGTTCAGTTGACCTACATAAAAGTGTGGTCAAAATTTTCATATTTTAAAATTGGACATACATAAAAGTGTAGTTTACTGAACGCTCGTAAAGGCGTTTCTCTTTAAATAGAAACAGAGAATAAATAAATATCACATATAAAGGAGGATTTTTTAATTGCAACAAAAAATAGAATATTTTACACGTTTCCCAAATGGCTATATCCAAGGGAATATCAAAACAAAATATGGAGTTAGTAGGAAATTTTATATCACATATATACTTATAGATAAATACAGATCGTATGAAGATTATAGTTGGATTACTATTCGTAAAGTAATGGAATTCTATGGCTATAAAACAACCAAACATAAACCAAAAGCATTTCACGAAATTCTCGATGTATTAGAATATATGGTTAATAATAAGATGATTGAAGTAAAACAAGACCTTGATTCTATAGGATATGATACTGGCATTGAAATTAAAATCATTCCTGAAAATTTTGATGTTGTTGATAAGTTCTCAAAAATCACATCTTCTCAGCTTGATTTTATTATGATGAGTGAATCAAGTATCAATAAAGAGAATATACTAATGGCTTTTCTCTATATTAATTCATATATCTTCATTCGTCCTAAAAATAAAGATAATGAAGAATCTATGTATAATCCTGAAACTAAACCAGAAGCTTTTTGGCGAAGTATAGAATCTATGTCAAAAGAACTCGCTATGTCAAAGGACACAATCAATCAATGTATTCAATATCTCACCTCTTCTATAGGTGATAAAGAACCACTTTTAATCAAAAAAGAAGTTGGCAGTGTTCAGCCTAATCCAAAGAAACCACCGCAAAATGTACCAAATATATATGTACTTAATAAAAAAGGATATGAGCAAGAAATTGAATGGGCTATTACTAAGATGTTGGAAATCTATAATGTAGACTCATTTGGAGAAATGAAAAGTGGAAATAAAGCATGATTAAAACAGAGAATAAATATATGTAACAAATAAACGCAGCACTACAAAGGAGCGATGCGAATGAACAAAAATAATTTTAAAATCAGAAGGAGAACAAAAACACATGACAAATTACATAGGAAATTACGACCATCATAACACATTTGGAGGAAATATTTATGCTTCAGATTTTGATATGAATTACGTTGGTACAAGAAATATTGCTGGCAGAATAATGTCAGATTGGAAATTTGATAGAGATTGTCGAAATAATATAAAAGATATGAAAACAAAGGAGAACACACAGAATGCTTAGATATGAGAATTTATCAAACATAGGGATAGAAACAAGCTTACATAACGGCTACTCAATAATTGGATTTGCACTTTGGGATAAGGCTTTAGATCAGTACACAGCGAATTTTTATATTAAAGATGACCAGGTTAATCACCTCGATCTCATGGAAGACCACTCTTCTATCATTATTAAGACAGACGCACAGAATATAAGGAATGATCTTAATAAGTACATTAACGAGAATTTTGAGGCTGGTAAATTTAATTATTATATCAAAAGGGTTAAGTATGAGTTGGACTGCTTTGACTATGGTGATGATCTGCTAGGTGGTATAGATGAGTAGATTGAGTAGAGCTGATATGAGATATTTCCAGAAAGCTCGTCAAGTTGCCGAAATATCTAATTATAAAAGGACTCATGTGGGGTGTGTTGCAGTATATCAAGGAAATATTATTGGGATAGCTTGCAACACGAATAAAACACATCCTATGCAGAAATATTACAATAGATATAGATATCATCCACAGACTTCTTATTTTTATCCTAAACTTCATACAGAGATCAATTGCATCTCTTCTATCCGACATCTGGATATAAATTTTTCAAAGGTAAAGTTATATGTATATAGGATTCGTTGTGATCAGGAACATGGAATTGCTCGCCCATGTCCTAGTTGTATGGTTGCAATTAAGGATTTAGGAATAAGGCATATATACTATACGACAAATGATGGATATGCATATGAAGAAGTAGAGAATAATAGATTGGAGGAAATTATATGAGTAAATGTTGCGAATATTGTGGCGTAACTGGAAATGATCATGCTTCTGGCTGTCCTAATTATAAAACGCCATTCTCGGCATACAAATGTGAGTTATGCGGAGAAGGAATTTATGATGGTGAAAAATATATAGGTAGATATTTAACTGTTGGTGGTAATAGGTATGTGCATTATGAATGTGCAATGGAAGATCCTAAATGGTTAATGAAATTTTTGGGCGTAGATATCGAGACTATGAGGGGTTGTGAATATTAGAATTTTGGGAAAATCGAATAGAGAATATAGGAATCGAATATGTTTGAATGAAGAAAATTCTAATTATTAGGAGGTAATTTTATATGAATAATAATTTTAACACTGTTGAAGAAATGAAAGAATTGATTATAGATGAACTTTCGAAATGTGAATTTGATAACAATTTCAGATGTGAAGAATGTTCTGAATTGGAACAATGTTATTACAAAGCATCTACAAAATCATCTCACGAGTTTGCAGAGAGCTTAGATTATGGTGGATATGATTCTGAAGATGAATTTTGGGAGAACTTAGATTAAGGTGGTGATGATATACTGAATGAGTGAATATGGAATTAAAATAAAAAATATTAGTGCTGGTATGTTGTATGATGTTAATCTTGGAACACGAGATTATTTTACATATACTGATGCTATGTTTAACAACAGTTTATTTAGTTTTTTCTTGCAAAAGAACGGATTAAATATTTATAAAGGAAAACCTGGTAAAAAAAATGAAAGTACACGAGATATAATTTGTCTTGATTATGAATTTGGAAGTCGCTCTTATGATAATGAGCATACTCGATTAGAAAAGTTATTTAATGATACTGATGGTGATTCTAAGGAACGTATTAAACAGGCATTACAAAAAGTTGAAGATAGAAAAGATCTGTATGATGAAAAATCACGAGATGAAATTCGAGAGTATTTTTATGAGAATGGTGTTAATGTTACATATAAACGTAAACGCAGAGACGGAACAATTAAAGAAGAAACAATTCATTATGAGATGCTTTTTCGTACAAGTGCCAAAGCTAAACTTGGACAAGTTATTTTCATAAATAGTAAATTATATGACATTGCATATGATTGGCTAACAATTGGACTTGGAAAAAAAATGAGTCATGACAATGCGAAAATCGTTGAAATGTCAGCCTATGCTCCACTTACCACATCTACCATTATTGGTACACTTCATATACCTGTTGAGGATATTCTAATTCTCAAAGATCAGGATTCCTTTTTTGAAACAATGACAAAAGTTGTTAAAGCAGAAGAATACGAAGTAGAAGTCAAAAAGAAAAATAAAGAAACTAACAAAAACGAAAAGGTAATTGAAAAACGTAAAAAATGTGTTGTATCCGAAGAAAAACGTCAAGTTAAAAATACAATTTGGGATGGTATGGCACTAATCGAAGCTGATTATAATTATCTTCGTCTCCCATCGTATATTAACGGAATGGCATTACTCAGAAATCACCTTTTTAAAGCATGTGCTTTTAAGAGTTATCTTCAAAAATTCTTTAAAGATTGGTGTGATAAAAATGGATATAATTACAATACATACCAGGTTCAAGATATGTTTGGTAAATGGCATTATTTAAAAGATATTAAGATGATAACCACTGATAATGCGATTAAATGGAAGAAATTTCAAGACTTAATGGGTAATAATATTACTGAAGCATATGACTATTGGTGCGAAAGAATTCATTCTGATGGTGATATGTGGGGCATTGTAAAAACTGACCACCCTAGTAAATTAGGACAATATCAACAGTTGAGTTATCAGATGATTAATACTCTTCCATGTACGAAGGATAATGTAAAAGATATTGCTCGGATTAGCATTGATTATGTTGAATTACTTAAACGTGACAATGATGAATTTGAAAAGTTTCTTAGAAAGAATGCAAATGATGTAAATCATTATGAGATGCTTGCCGATTTATATGCTCAAAATCATGAGTTTGGAAATAGTACATTTTTTAGAGAAGAAAAAAAGAAAATCATCTTTGATTATGTATACAGAATGAGAAAAGGGAAAATTATGGTCAATGGTGATAATTTGACTGTATGTGGTAATCCTTATGCACTTCTGCTCTATTCTGTTGGTGAAGATTTTGAAAAAGATCCAACACTTTCTCAAGAATCTAATTGTATTCAGTGTTATACTAAACGTTTTGATAATAATGAATATCTTGCAGCGTTTAGAAATCCACATAATTCCCCAAATAATATATGTTATTTACATAATGTCTATTCAGAAAAAATGGATAAATATTTTGCATTTAGTAAAAATATCATAGCAGTCAATTGCATTCATACGGATATTCAAGATAGAGCAAATGGGATGGATGAAGACTCGGATTTTATGCTTGTCACAAATCAATCAACAATGGTCAAATGTGCAGAAAGATGTTATAGAGATTTTTATACTATCGTAAATGCATTACAAGAGTCTGGCATTACCTATAATAATACAAAAAAAGATTATGCCGCTATGGATAACAAGTTTTCAAAGTCACGTATGGGAATCGGATATTCAAGTAATTTGGCTCAGTTGGCAATGACTTATTATTGGACAGAATTACAAAAAGATAGTCCTGATGAGAAAAAACTTAAAGAACTTTATGACAATTTTATTATCTTATCTGTTCTTGCACAGGTTATTATTGATGGATGTAAAAGGGAATATGAAATTGATGGTAATAAAGAAATTGATAGAATTAGCAAACTTCCTTGCATGAGCATTAAAAGAATCGTTGGGTATACGGATTTAGGTAAACCAAAGTATAAAAAGTACGATTTCCCTGAGTTTATGAAATATACCAGAGAAATTAAATATACAAAAGATGGCAAAGAACTTCCACAAGATGAAATTGACGAATCAAAGAATAAACTTAAAAGTCGTATCAATAGAGAATTGTTATGTCCTATGAACTGGCTTGAAGATTGGATTAATAAAATTCAGAACGCTTCTACCGTTGAAACAATTCCAACTTCTGTATTTTTTATTAAGATGAATGGAGAAGCCAATCGAAGACAAATGACAAAGATGATGAAGATTATAGAAGACTATGACTTAAGCGTAAAATCTGCAAAGATTAATATTTTAGATAATGCAGAGTATATATCCTTCTTATCTGAAAAAAATTCTGAAATCATATCTGAGCTTTCTAAAATGAAAATAAAAAATGTCGTCACTATTAATCGTCTAATTGAAATTGCACTAGGATTGAGTAGTGAGACTGGTGCTTCAAAAAATCGCACATATAATCCCGAAAAGCATACTAGAAAAATATTAAATTTGCTATATAGAGTTGATAAAAATAAGTTTTTAATGAATTTTTATTGTAAATAATGCGCAAAAAACTGCACGATTATTTTGTAGTTTTCTTCCGAAGCCCTTTATTTTCAAGGGTTTCCAAAAGTGCTTAACGTCCGTTATATGGAGGGAAGAAAGCGCAGAGTTGTGTTAGTAAACTCCCACGCCATTGCCAATGCGTGTAATAAGTAAGGGCTTGCAAGTTTAAAAAGTATACTAGGGGCAGACGTATCATTATCTGCCCCGAATATAAAACAATGAAATCAGCTTTTCTTAGCTGATCAAACAGAGAATATATAATTGTCGAGAGACATTATAATATTTCGTCTAACACATAGCTATAAATCATTGCTGTGACGCTATGTGAAAAACTTGTATGTGGTGCGCCAAACCAGTTAAGTACAGCAAGCGAAACTGTACCATATACATTCTGTGGAAGATATATAGGAATCAAACCTATGGGGAACGATTCGAGGCGTTTTCAAGCAGAATTAAACATATCATTATTTCTTTGGCAGCAGTTGTACTTTCTTTCTGAAGGCATGACTACTGCTATCTTTGGGAATTAGTTCAGTTTGGTAGAACGCATGATTTGGGATCATGAGGTCGTAAGTTCGAGTCTTACATTTCCAATTTGCGGTAAGGTGTAAAGGTGCATGTTGGGTTCATACCCCAAAGGGTCTGTTCGAGTCAGAGTCACGCTACTCTTCCACTTTTCTTCACTTGTGGATGAAACTAAAACAGAAAGGTGGTTTTTACAATCGCAAGAAAAGCGAAACTAAAAGATGATGGAATCTTATTTTGTGGTAATAATGCAAAAGATGTTACTGGATCAATGATTTATATAAGATTTGCAAATAAACAAATTTTACTTGAATGTGGCTTATTACAGGATAATTCATATTTGGCAGCTTATAAAGCAAATTCAGAAAAATTCAAATTCAAGCCTGATGAACTGGATTACGTGTTTGTTGGACATTCGCACATTGATCATATCGGACTATTGCCCCGTCTTATCAAAGAAGGATTTCATGGAAAAATAATTATGGCATATCCATCTTCGGTTATGTCGAAATATTTATTACTTAATTGTGCTTTTATTGTAAATGATGAGGCACGAGTTTTATCAAAAAGATATAATAGAGAATACGAACCACTATATACTGAAGAAGACGTGTATAAAACACTGGACTATATTCATGTATATAATGAGTATAATCATGTTTACAAATTAGATGATGTGGTTAGTTTTCAATGGTTTAAAAATTCTCATTGTGTAGGAGCTACACAGTTACAGCTTATTTTAAATGATGGAATAAAAACAAAGAAAATTCTATATACTTCTGACATTGGAGCGTTAAATACTAAAAATCATTATGTTGAAAATACAGAAATCCCAGCTACCTTTTCTGATATATCAATCATGGAGTCAACTTACGGTTTAAATACTAGAACTATAAAGAAAACTCGTGAATTCGATGTTGAACATTTGCGAGTTGCTATAGAAACTGTACTAGAAAGACAAGGTTCTATTATTCTTCCAGCGTTTTCATTTTCACGATCTCAGGAATTATTGACAACACTATATCTCCTATTTGGAGAAAATGAAGATTTTCAAACAGATATAGTCGTTGATTCGATGCTAACTTGTGATATATGCCAAGCTTACGAAGATATTCTTGATTCAGATTTTCATGAGTTATGGGCAAAAGTGTATAATTGGAAAAATGTAAAATATGTGCGTGAAAAGGTAGAATCGAAGGCATGGGTAAATGACTCTATACCTAAAATTGTAATCTCAAGTAGTGGTTTTTGCACGAATGGGAGGATATTATCTTATCTTGATAAGTATTTACGTGATGTCAATTCTATGATTTGTTTCTCTGGATTTGTAGGAACAGATGATTCTTATTTGTCATATAGAATAAAAAATGGCAAAGCCCATAAAACAATCAATATAAATAAAGTTTCTGTACCTAATAGAGCAGATTGCATAACGATGAGCACGTTCAGTTCCCATGCTAATTTTGATGACTTATTAAAATTTGGCAGTAACTTGAATACAAATCAGCTTATCTTGGTACATGGATCTACAGAAGCAAAAAATTGTTTGAAAGAGCATTTACGAGAAGAAATATCTAAGAATGATAAGTGTTATAAGGTAAAATGTTCTGAGAAAGATATGATTATACCATTATAGGAGGTGTCAATTATAGAAGAATTACTATTTGAAATTAACAAAGATGATGGCATATATAACGAAATTATAAAGAATCATCTCAATGATAGAAGAATTATTATCAATCAGGAAATAACTGATGACTTATTAGAGAATGTATGTCTTATGATTCTCAAATGGAATTCAGAAGATAAAAATCTTCCAGTAGATAAGCGTAAGAAAATATTTATATACATTAACAGTGATGGTGGAGACTGCGTACTTGGTACTCAAATATTGAGTCAGATAACATATTCAAAAACACCTGTGGTTACAGTTGGTTTTGCAAAGTGTGCATCTATGGCTAGTTATATTCTTGCTGCTGGACATATTCGCTACTGTTTTCCAAATACAATCGTCCTCTACCATGATGGACAGACAGGCTATGTATCTAGCGGAAACAAGGGTAAGGATATCCAGAAGTTTTACGATAAGCTTGATGAACGTATGACAAAGCTTATGATAGAACACACTGATATGACTGCTGATTTTATTGAAGAAATCAAGGACAGAGAATATTATATGTTTTCTGAAGAAGCAAAAGAACGCCATATAGTTGATAAGATAATTGGCATAGATTGTGATATAGATGAAATAATTTAAGGAGAGCAGTGTGCTCTCCTATTTTAGTTGATAAGGAGATAAAAGGAAAATGGCAAATAGTAAGTTAAAGTTTACAAGAACAACAACAGATAAATTAACAATTAAGGCAGGTACACTTTCAGAGGATTGCTCTACTATTACATATGAAGACGAGAATGGTAGTGAACAGGATATAAAAATATCTGACCTTCTTACAGCATTCAAGAATCAGGTGATTGATTTTACGGTTGCGCTCAAGACCGATGAGAATCTTGATGTAATCACTGAAGATGAGTAGGGAGTTGGTGATTGATTGTTTAATTTTGAAGAAGAATTAGCAAAATACGGATTAAATCAAGAGAAATATGAGCAACTTTTACAGGATTGCTCAAATAAGGTTCAACATATTTCAGATGATGATTGGTCGGAAATTTGCGCAAGGTATGGACTTGAATTTAATCCTGATACGATTCGTAAAGGGTCTCAGCCACCACTTATAGGATCTGCTTTTGTATCTGAATATTATAAGTGGAAAAATAGCATGGATAATTCTGATGGCAAGGATGATTCTTATTTTAAGGAGTTACAGATTCAGAAGGATGAACTGTATAAAGAGCGTAAACGTTTGTCTGATCAACGCAGAGAATATAACAGAGAGCTTATATTTGATGCTCGTTCAGAGCATTTAATGGATAGACTTGTTGATGTTGCCAATAGATTAAATGAAGAAAAGCCATTGATATTCAATGAAAGATGGTTTAAACCAAATATTCATAAAGAGGCGATCATGTTTTGGTCTGATTGGCACTATGGAATGGTTACGGATAATATTTGGAACAAATACAATACTGATATTTGCAAGAGGCGTATAAAAGCTTTTGTGGAAATGTCAAAAGAATTTATTCGTTTAAATAATGTTGATGTACTTAATATTGTGATGCTTGGAGATGCATCACATGGAGCAATTCATACGACTTGTAGAATTGCATCTGAAGAAAAAGCTTGCGATCAGTTGATGCATGTTGCTGAAATTATGGCTGAAGCAATCAATGATTTATCTAACGAAGTAAATCATGTGGTTTTGCATTCTTGTTATGGTAATCATATGAGAACTATACAAAATAAAAGTGAATCCATTCATTCAGATAATATGGAAAAAATCATCCCTTGGTGGATTGAACAGCGTTTACAAAACAATTCAAAGGTAGAGATCTTATATTCTGAATATAAGGAATTCACAAAATTGAATGTACTTGGAAAAAATATCTGTTGCGTACACGGTGACTTGGAAAAGAACTTCAAGGATATCGGAGTTACACTTAATACGATCTTCTCTCGTAAATTTGGTGAAACAATTGATTATACGGTATCAGGTGACAAACATCATCTTGAAGAGTTTGAGCGATTTGATATTGAAAGCATATTGATTAGGTCATTATGTGGTGCAGACGACTATTCAAATGATAGTAGATTGTATTCTCGTCCAGGGCAAACATTAATGATATTTAATGATGTGTATGGCAGAGAAGCAACATATAATATTCCATTAGATTTTATTAGTTAAAAACACTAATTTTACGACAAAGTAGACTATGTACGGAGATGCATAGTTTTTAATATTGAGACAAGTGACTGTGAGCATAGGACTACTCTTCTACTTTTGGGTAGTCCGACTTGCATGGCATCGTAGAGTCACTGCTGCGATGTAAATAGACCTGAACCCAACAGGCAATTAATAAATGGGAATAACTTCGGTTTTTGGGCTGATGAAGCCACATATGAGGGAGTGGACTCATCGAGCTGCTACCCTCTTTTGTTATTCGGCAAATTTATAGAAGTGCCGAAATTAGTTGAAAACTATTATTAATTGAGAAAAAAGGAGAAATAAAATTATGACAAAAGACGTAATGATTAGAGAAGTTACAGATAGAGCTACAGATATTTTCAATATAGATGTTGATGAGAATCATCCAAAGAAGAAATTTACTCAGAAGGAAATTACCTCTGTATTAAGAGCATTTGCAGATTGTGTTATTGACAATGTTACTGAAGACAAGACAGAGAAGATTCCTCTTCCTGGTGTTGGTAATTTCACCGCAAAGCATGTCGCAGAGAAGTCTGGTACTGTTCAGCTTGGGGATAATAAGGGTTCTACATGGCATAAAGATGCAGAAGATCAGCTTGTATTTAAGGTTTCTACGGCAGTTAAGACTCTGGGTTAATTGAGGTGAGCTTATGAAGAAACATACAAAATATGAAGATATGGATATCATCAATGTCGATGAATATGAGGACATTGTAGATGTTTTTCTTGATAGATTATTTAGTACAGAAAAAACCGTAGGAATTATTGTAAATAAGGAATTTGCTGAGTATATCACAAGTATCTTGTTAAAAATTCCTGAGACAAGTGTTAAAAAAATTGATTTCATTGATTGGTACAAGACAGATGAATATCTTGTATATGTTGACAATGACGGTTATGTTACTGCTATCCCTATTGGTGATGAAATTATTCTTAATGATGTTGATATAGTTTATATTAATATGGATGGAGATATAAAGCAGGATGTAATAGATTACTGTATTAATGAAGACAAGGAAGTTATATTATTTGGATTAACTGATGATTGCGATTGTGACGGTGATTGTGAGAACTGTATAAGTCATGATTATAATATGTACAAGCTTGATGATGATTATATACATGGATTCACAGCAAGTAAGGTTAACGATGGTTCTTATGTGAGTTATTCATATTATACAACTGAGGATCTGAGTGATAAGGATATTAAGAAGATCCTGAAAGCGTTTAATGTTTAGTCAAAGTATTCAGATGTGAATAGTTTGATACGTTTTTAATGGGTAAATTATTCATTTTAGAGTAGTTTGAAATAATCAGACAATTGTGACTTGTAAGTGCCTTTAAGTAGGGTAATTTGCCATTTTTGTCTTATTTTGAGTGTGTAGTTGTCGCTGCGCACTCTTTTATTATGGGCAGGTAGCCTAGTGGCGAAGGCAAAGAGCTGTAAACTCTTTACGCTAGAAACATCGGTGGTTCGAATCCATCTCTGCCCATTAAGAGGATACGGATAGCACCTCTTT